>JAEAMG010000158.1_pt1 | contig 108662 bp, 87 predicted proteins | sample 8958741 | NCBI WGS metagenome assembly JAEAMG01 (sample SAMN16933256, study PRJNA681125) | bioreactor sludge metagenome | isolation source: anaerobic bioreactor treating anionic surfactant - SDBS | place: India: Bengaluru | collected 2019-02-28
CATCAGCCACCGGCGCATCGTTGACCGCAGTCACGGTGATGGTGCCGTTGGCTGGCGCCGAAGTCAGCGGGCCGCCGTCGGTGGCGGTGTAGGTGAAGTCTGCGGTGCCGTGGAAGTCCGCGTTTGGTTTGAAGTAAACCGTGGCTTCGCCGTTGACCGCGTCAATGGAACCGGTCACCGGTTTGGTCATCGCCGCATCGGTGTAGAACGTGCCATTGGTTGGCGTGCCGACGGTGAACGATTTCACGTCCGTCGGACTGTCTACGTCGGTGGCGGACAGTTTGACCGCGATGCCTACGCTTGGGTCTTCAGCACCGGTCGCAGCAGTGGCATCAGCCACCGGCGCATCGTTGACCGCAGTCACGGTGATGGTGCCGTTGGCTGGAGCCGAAGTCAGCGGGTTGCTGCCGTCAGCGTTGCCGCTGTCGGTCGCGGTGTAGGTGAAGTCCGCGGTGCCGTGGAAGTTCGCATTTGGCTTGAAGTACACCGTGGCTTCGCCATTGGTGGCATCAATAGCGCCCGTCACTGGCTTGGTCATGGCCGCGTCGGCGTAGAACGTGCCGTTGGTCGACGTGCCGACGGTGAACGATTTCACGTTCTCCACGCCATCGATATCAGTAGCCGAAAGTTTGACCTCAATGCCCTGGGCCGGATCTTCGGAACCGGTCGCGGTAGTGGCCATGGCTTCCGGTGCATCATTCACTGCAATCACATTGATCGGCAGAGTGATCGACTCGGATTTCGGATCAGCGGTGCCGTCCTGCGCAGTCGCAGTGACAGTCAGGTTCACCAGGCCGTTGGCGTTTTCCGCCGGGGTGAAGACCAGGGTGGCCTTGTTCCAGTCGCTGATGTCGACGCTTTGATTGCCAGCTGTCGCTGTGAAGGTGTGACCCGGCGTGCCATCGGTGATGATCGCGTTGAGCGGGACGCCACTGATTTCCAGCTTGAGCGTCTCGGAGCCATCCTTGTCGGTGGCGTAGGCGTCGATGGTCGACAGCTTGATCGCATGGTCTTCCAGGCCGGTGTTCAGCACCTGGGTGACGTTGATGTTATCCAGCACGCCGCCCAACGAGTTGTTTGTCTCGCCAGCCGGGGCTTTGAATTCGAGCTTGGCATCGCCGTCAGCGGTGACCGGCACGACGAAGGTGTAAGTCTTCATGCCAACGGTGGTGGTGTCCAGGGTGCCGACTTTGACGCCGCCCCAGAATACGTCGATCACCGAATTGTTCTCGGCACCCGCACGTGGCGAGTAGTCGACCGAAATGGTGTACGCCGTGCCGGCTTCCGCCTTGATGATGGTGTACAGGCTGGAGTCGTCGCCGGCGTTTTTCTCAAGCTCGATGACCTGGCTGTTGCCTGGGGTCTCTACGCCGTAGTTGCTGCTTTGGCCGATTTCGACTTGGCCGTCGGCATTCCCCGTGAGCCACGGAGTGCTCGGGGTGCCATTGACGGCCGGGTTGTTAGCATTACCTACCGCGACGTCGCCCCACGAACCATTGAGATTGGCGCCGTCGAAGTTGATCGAGGACACCACGCCACCGCCAAGCAGGCCCAAGTGCGGGGTGTCGGTAACCGGCGCGATCGTGATGTCGGCTGTGGTTACGGTGCTCGATTTACCGCCGTTGTCGACCGCAGTAAAGGTCAGCTCGGTTTTGCCGCTCCAGTCGCCGGTCGGGGCGAAGTAAACCGCCGCCTTGCCGTCGGCACCCGCTGGCACCGAGTCGCCGACCTTGAGTTCAGTTTGCAGCATGGCGTCGCTGTACAGCTTGCCGTTCTCCGGCAAGGTAGTAATGACAAAGCTGGAGACGGTACCGTCCACGTCCTTGCCGTCCAGCACGATCTTGGCCGTATGGTCTTCATCGGCGGTGGTGTTGTCGACTGATGCAATCGGCGCGTCGTTGAACAGGTCGATAGTGACCTTGCCGGTGGCGCTGCCGGTTTCCGGCGGTTCGCGATCCAGGTTGCCGCCGCCGACGTCAGTCACATCGATGGTGACGGTACGATCAGTGCCGACAGGATTATCGCCCGGGCTCTGGAAGGTGATGGCTTCAACCACCTTGACGAAGTCGGCGGCGCTGCTGCCGGTCGCCGAGTCGCTGGTGAGGGTGTAGACGATTTTCCCGTCAGCGGCGCTGCCGCTCTGGGTGATGGTGATGCCGGCAACGGCCAGGGCCTTGAGCACGTCGGTATTGCTGAGCACATCACCCGAAGCCAGGTGGTCGACGGTGACCACGACTTTGCTGAAGGTGGTGTTGTCGACGTCTTTGATGGTCAGGTTCTTGACCAGCGCGACCGCGTCTTTTTGTTCAGTGAACGTGGTGCTGTCGAACTTGACCTCAGGCGGATCGTTCACCGGAACCACGTGTACCACGGAGGTCACGGGTGCCGAATCCAACTGACCGTCGTTAACGGTGATGGTCAGGGTGCGATTAGCCGGGTCCGGGTTCTCGCTTTCGCTGGCGAAGTGCACCGAACGCAGGACTTCCTGGTATTCCGCCTTGGTGGCTTCACCAGACAGGGTCAGGATGCCAGTGGCTTTGTCGTAGCTGACTGCAATTTTGGTGTTGCTGACATCTGCGATCAGCACATCGTCTGCCAGGTGGTTGACGAGTGTGACTTTGGCGCTTTGCAGGGTGCTGTTGTCGACGTCGCTGACGGTCAAGGTCGCCGCCACGTAGCCGCCAGGCTTGCCTTCAATATAGGTGTCGCCGAATGCGTTGGTCGAAGCGTTGCCCAGCACAGGAGCGTCATTAACCGCAGTCACCGTGATGGTGCCGTTGGCTGGGGTCGAAGTCAGCGGGCTGCCGTTGTCAGTAAGACCACCGTCGGTGGCGGTGTAGGTGAAGTTCGCCGTGCCGTTGAAATTTTCGTTCGGTTTGAAGTAAACGGTCGCTTCGCCGTTGACCGCATCAATGGAACCGGTCACCGGTTTGGTCATCGCCGCATCGGTGTAGAACGTGCCGTTGGTAGGCGTGCCGACGGTGAACGATTTCACGTCCGTCAGGCCATCTACGTCGGTGGCAGACAGCTTGACCGCGATGCCTACGCTTGGATCTTCAGCACCGGTCGCGGTAGTGGCATCCGCCACCGGCGCGTCGTTGACCGGGGTTACGTTGATGGTGCCGTTGGCTGGGGTCGAAGTCAGCGGGCTGCCGTTGTCAGTAATACCGCCGTCGGTGGCGGTGTAGGTGAAGTTCGCCGTGCCGTTGAAGTTTTCGTTTGGTTTGAAGTAAACGGTCGCTTCGCCGTTGACCGCATCAATGGAACCGGTCACCGGTTTGGTCATGGCCGCGTCGGTGTAGAACGTGCCGTTGGTAGGCGTGCCGACGGTGAACGATTTCACGTCCGTCAGGCCATCTACGTCGGTGGCAGACAGCTTGACCGCGATGCCTACGCTTGGATCTTCAGCACCGCTCGCCGTAGTGTCCGCAGCCACCGGCGCATCGTTGACCGCGGTCACGGTGATGGTGCCGTTGGCTGGAGCCGAAGTCAGCGGGCTGCCGCCGTCAGTAATACCGCCGTCGGTGGCGGTGTAAGTGAAGTTCGCCGTGCCGTTGAAGTTTTCGTTTGGTTTGAAGTAAACGGTCGCTTCGCCGTTGACCGCATCAATGGAACCGGTCACCGGTTTGGTCATCGCCGCGTCGGTGTAGAAGGTGCCATTGGTTGGCGTGCCGACGGTGAACGATTTCACGTCCGCCAGGCCATCTACATCGGTGGCAGACAGCTTGACCGCGATGCCTACGCTTGGGTCTTCAGCACCGGTCGCGGTAGTGGCATCCGCCACCGGCGCGTCGTTGACCGGGGTTACGTTGATGGTGCCGTTGGCTGGGGTCGAAGTCAGCGGGCTGCCGTTGTCAGTAATACCGCCGTCGGTGGCGGTGTAGGTGAAGTTCGCCGTGCCGTTGAAGTTTTCGTTTGGTTTGAAGTAAACGGTCGCTTCGCCGTTGACCGCATCAATGGAACCGGTCACCGGTTTGGTCATGGCCGCGTCGGTGTAGAACGTGCCATTGGTAGGCGTGCCGACGGTGAACGATTTCACGTTCTCCACGCCATCGATATCAGTAGCCGAAAGTTTGACTTCAATGCCCTGGGCCGGATCTTCGGAACCGGTCGCAGTAGTGGCGATAGCTTCTGGCGCGTCGTTGACCGGAGTCACGGTGATGGTGCCGTTGGCAGGCGCAGAAGTCAGCGGATTGCTGCCGTCAGCATTACCGCTGTCGGTCGCGGTGTAGGTGAAGTCCGCAGTGCCGTTGAAGTTCGCATTTGGCTTGAAGTACACCGTGGCTTCGCCATTGGTGGCATCAATAGCGCCCGTCACGGGCTTGGTCATGGCCGCATCGGTGTAGAACGTGCCGTTGGTCGGCGTGCCGACGGTGAACGATTTCACGTTCGCCAGGCCATCCACATCGGTCGCACTCAGTTTGACCGCAATGCCCTGGGCCGAATCTTCAGCCCCGCCAGCTTCAACGACCTCTGCCACCGGCGCGTCGTTAACCGGCGTCACCGTCACGTCCAGCGTGCTGCTCGAACCGGTATTGGTGGTGTAGCCGATCTGCGGCGCTTCACCGTTGAAATCCTTGGCCGGGTTAAACGCATACGCGCCATCCGCACCGATGGTGATGGAGCCGACACCTTCGATAAAGGCGACTTTGCCTGCGGCATACGTGTTGCCGTCGACGGTAAACGTCGCGACGGTCAGCACGTTGTCGATGTCGCTGTCATTGCTCAGTACGTTGCCAGTGGCGGCCTGATCCTCGACAACGGTGTTGATGTCCGCGACCAGCACGCTCGGATCGTCGACAGCGACCACTGTGGTCGTGGCGGCTTCCGGGTTGATCGCCAGGTTTTCGTAGTTACCGCCGCTCGCACCGGTGATGGTGGCGCTGACGGTCAGGTCTTTGCCGTCGGCCAGGTTTGCCGGCGTATCGACGCTGACGGTGCCCGTGGTTTTACCGGCTTCGATGGTGATAGTGGTGTTGTTGGACAGCGTGATGGTGACGTCGGTCTGCGCGGCGTTGTTCACGGTCGCGGTGTAGACGATCTTGCCACCCTCATCCACCGATGCAGTCGCGGTCAGTGTGACGGTGGTGGTGTCGATGGTGTCGTTGACCTGCGTCACCGCCGGCGTCGGGTCGGTGGTGATGATCAGGTTGCCGCCGCCAGAGGTACCGGCAATGGTGGCGGAGATCGACGAGGCGTCCAGGTAAGGCGTGTCATTACCGGCAAACGTGACGTTCAGTACACCCGAGGTCTGGCCGGCGGCGATCACGACAGCGAGGCCGTTGGACAAGGTCACGGTGAGGTCGCTGGTCGGCGCCTGGGTGATAAACACCGTGTAGACCACAACACCACCGGCTTCGGTGATGGTTGGCGTGGCGGTCAGGGTGATGGTGACATTGCGTGGGTCGACGCCGTTATTGTCGGCACCCGTTTGAGTTGCGCCCCCGGCAGCACCGGCATTCAAGCCGGTCGTCGGGTAACCGATGGTGGGGTCAACCACGCCTGCGGTGGCTTCCAGCACAACAAAGCTGTGACCACCGCCGACGGAACCGCTGTCTGAGCCTGCAGCGGTTTGGCCGGCAGCAGTGGCTTCGAGGTCTTGGGTCGGGTCGGCGCCCGCAGCGATGGCTTGCTGCAGCTCGGCAACGGAGGGTGCGGCTTGAGCAGTGGCGGCGCTGAGGTCGGTCACCGAGTCAGGCGCGTTCGCGCTCCACTGACTGTCGCGACCCAGATCGAGAACACGGCCGTCGGCCAGCTCCAGAGACACGGCGCCTGCGGGGCCGGTATCGATCTGCTCACCTGCGAACAGGCGATCCCCTTCTACAAGCAGACGTCGAATCCCCTCAGGGGAAACCGCGAACACCTGACCGACAATGCTTTTGACGACCGCAACGCTGCTCATAAAAAGACTCTCCGTGTATTACCGTTCAGTGGTATCCATCATGGAGACCGGCCTCTTTCTCTTTGCCGATTCGATAGCTGGAGTACTTACATTCTGCGTGGTTATCTTGGCGTCAATAATTTGTTGTTTAGTTCAGCAAATTACTTTTCCGTCAAGGTATTGACCTATTTGGCGCCATCCTAAACAATCCGCAGTGTAATGTCACATTGATATTTAATCGGCCTCGCGACTTTCTGTTTGGACTCTCAGGTTCCCATGACAAGCAGTCACTTCGGTTGCCAATTCCAATGCAAGATTTCACGTTTGTTGCGTTTTTAAGGCAACCAACCCGGGGAAACATCTAAATGCGTTTGCACCTCTTTAAAGCCGTGCCGTTTGCTCTAGCCGCCAGCTTCGTACAGGCTCAAACCCTGCCGGAAGCGATGCAGGACGCAGTGAAAAACCACCCGGAGATCCAGGCAGCTATCAATGCGCGCATCGCTGCTGACTACCAAGTCAGAGAGGCCCAGGGCGGTTACCTGCCTAAAGTGGATTTGTTGGGCGGTTATGGCCGCGAAAGTTCCGACAACACCTCGACCCGCGCCGCCAGCAACAGCCATGATTGGAAAACCCTGAACCGCGGCGAGTCGACGATCCGCCTGCAACAAAATTTGTTCCAGGGCTTTGGCACTATTAATGAAGTCGGCCGCCAACAAGCCACCGCCAATTCCCGTGGGTATGCACTGCTCAATACGTCCGAGCGCACCGCACTGACGGTCGCCCAGGTTTATCTGGATGTCTTGACCCGTCGCGAGATGGTGCAACTGGCAGAAGAGAACCTGAAAAGCCATGAACGCATTTTTGATCAGATCAAACTGCGCACCAGCCGTGGCGTGGGAAGGATGGCGGACATGGACCAGGCCGAAGCCCGACTGGCTCAGGCGCAAAACAACCTGATCACCGAACAGACCAACCTGGCGGACGCCAACACCAACTTCCTCAGCGTGGTCGGCAAAGAGCCGGACCAGCTGGAAAAACCGATGGGCATTGTGACTGCCCTGCCGGCCAGCCTGGATGAAGCGCGCCACCAGATGATTGCGGACAGCCCGGTGCTGCGCTCTGCCGAATCGGATATCGCTGCCGCCGAAAAGCAGTACGAAGCCGCCAAGTCGACCTTCTACCCGCGCTTCGATGCGGTGCTGCAACGTTCCGCCAATAACAACATCGGCGGCGAAGAAGGCCATGACAATGGCTACTCCGCCATGCTGAACATGCAGTTCAACCTGTACAACGGCGGCAGCGACAAGGCCAGCCTGCAGTCCAAGGCCTCCCAGGCCACTCAGGCGCTGGACATCCGCAACAACGCCCTGCGTCAGTTGAACGAAGAGCTGGGCCTGGCGTGGAACGCCTACAACAATGCCAGCCAGCAGGTGCCGATCGCACAGCAATACGTGGACCGCAGCACCAAAGTGCGCACCTCTTACCAGCAGCAGTTCAGCCTGGGTGAGCGTACACTGCTCGACCTGCTCGACAGCGAGAACGAACTGTTCACCGCTCAGCAGCGTTTGGCACAGATCAAAAACCTCTATATCTACACCCAGTATCGAATCAAGGCCGACATGGGCCAACTGCTGAGAAGTCAGGGTGTGGTTGCCCCGATGGCATCAGTTGTGCAGAACGATATTAAACCGTCGGTAAACCTGCCAGGGATGAACTGATTCTTGACGGCGTTGGACCACACAACCGTTTAAGAGAGAGTCAGCTTGGATTCTGAAATAGGTTTGGCGCAACTCAACCATGACCCGCGCACTCAGCACGACGACCCGTTGCTGGATGGGTTGTTGGCTCTCTGCTCACTGCATTACAAGCCCGCCAGCCGGGCCATGCTGACCACCGGCCTGCCCCTGGCGGGGCAGCGCCTGAGCCCGGACCTGCTGCCGCGTGCAGCCGCACGGGCGGGTTTGCAGGGGCGTTTGCTGCAGCGCAAGCTGGAGCAGATCCCGTCCATCGCATTGCCGGCCTTGCTGCTATTAAAGGAAGGACGCAGTGCGGTGCTGTTGGGATGGGAAGGTGACACCGCCCGCCTGTTGCTCAGCGAAAGTGACGGCGGCGAAGTCCAGGTCACCCGTGAGGTGTTGAGTCAAGATTACAGCGGCCGGGTTTTCTTCGCCCAACCGCAGCATAAATTTGACATCACCAGCGGCACGCTGATCCCGCGCGCGCGCTCGTGGTTCAAAGACACCCTCAAGCGCTCGCGCTGGCTGTACGCCGACGCCATCGCCGCAAGCCTGGTGATCAACCTGATCGCCCTGGCCGCACCGTTGTTTGTGATGAACGTGTACGACCGCGTGGTGCCGAACCAGGCCACCGCCACCCTGTGGGTGCTGGCTATCGGTATTTGCGGCGCCTACCTGTTCGACTTGCTGCTCAAGAGCATGCGCAGCCTGTGCCTGGACCTTGCGGGCAAGAAAACCGACCTGATCATTTCCGCGACGCTGTTCGAGCGCATCGTGGGCATGTCGATGAAAATGCGCCCGGCGCGCGTCGGCAGCTACGCCTCCAACATCCACGAGTTTCAGGGGATGCGTGACTTCCTCACCTCCCTGACGCTCACCAGCCTGATCGATTTGCCTTTTACCCTGATCATCCTCGCGGTGATCGCGCTGCTGGGCGGCCATCTGGTCTGGATTCCCATCGTCGCCTTCCCGCTGGCCCTGGGTATCGGCCATTTCCTGCAAAAACCCCTGACCGCGACACTTGAGCGCACCATGGCCCTGGGTGCGGAGCGTCAGTCGAGCCTGATCGAAACCCTCGCCGGGCTGGACGCGGTAAAGGTCAACAACGCCGAAAGCGAACGCCAATACCAGTGGGAACAAACCATTGGCACCCTCAGCCGCCTGGAACTGCGGGTCAAGGTCTTGTCCGGCCTGGCGATGAACATCACGCTGCTGATCCAGCAAGTGGCCGGCGTGGCGATGATCATCTTCGGCGTGTACCAGATCATCGACGGCACCCTCAGCATGGGCGGCCTGGTGGCGTGCTACATGCTCAGCGGCCGCGCGCTTGGCCCGTTGGCCCAACTGTCGGGCCTGCTGACGCGCTACCAGCAAGCCAAGGTGACGATGGTCTCGGTGGACCAGATGATGGAGCTGCCGCAGGAACGCAACTTCGAAGAACGCCCACTCAGCCGCAAATCGCTGCAAGGTGCGATGACGTTCCGCGAGGTCGACTTTACCTACCCGAACCAGCAAACCCTGGCCCTGCGCGGCATCAACCTGAATGTTCGCCCTGGCGAGAAAATCGGCATCATCGGCCGCAGCGGCTCGGGCAAAAGCTCGCTGGCCAAGCTGCTGGTCGGTCTGTATCAGCCGGACTCCGGCTCGCTGCTGGTAGATGGCGTGGACATCCGCCAGATCGACGTCAGCGAACTGCGCCACAACATCGGCTATGTCGCCCAGGACATCCAACTGCTGGCCGGCACCTTGCGTGACAACCTGGTCTCCGGTGCGCGCTACGTGGACGATGAGATGGTGCTGCAAGCCGCGGAACTCGCCGGCGTGCATGAATTCGCCAGGCTGCACCCGCAAGGTTACGAACTGCAAGTGGGCGAGCGCGGGCAAAACCTCTCCGGAGGCCAGCGCCAGAACGTCGCCCTGGCCCGCGCGCTGCTGCTGAACCCGCCGATTCTGCTGCTCGACGAACCCACCAGCGCCATGGACAACACCGGTGAAGAACGCCTGAAACAGCGCTTGCAGTCGGTTATCGAAAACAAAACGGTGATTCTCGTCACTCACCGCGCTTCGCTGTTGAGCCTGGTCGACCGCCTGCTGGTGATCGACCGTGGCCAGATACTCGCAGACGGTCCAAAGGCGGCCGTTATGGAAGCGCTGAAAAAGGGGCAGATCAGTGTTGCTTAAGTCCGGCGCAGGCCGTTTGAAGGACGTCATCTTCCGCTATTTCAAGGGCAGCGCCTCGCTCGATGACCAGCCACTGCCCGAAGTCGAAAAGGCGCTGATCGACGACGCCCCCCGCATCGTGCGCCTGACCATCTGGGGCGTCATCGGCTTCTTCGTGTTCCTGCTGCTCTGGGCCCACTTCGCGATCATCGACGAAGTGACCAAAGGCGAAGGCAAGGCGATCCCCTCGTCGCGCATCCAGAAGATCCAGAACCTGGAAGGCGGCATCGTCGCGCAGATCTACGTGCATGAAGGGCAGATCGTCGAAGCCGGCGCGCCGCTGGTGCGCCTGGACGACACGCGCTTTGCGTCCAACGTCGGCGAAACCGAAGCCGACCGCGTGGCCATGGAACTGCGCGTGGAACGCCTGAGCGCCGAGGTCGACAATCGACCGCTGAACATCACCGATGCCGCACGCAAAGCCGTGCCCAACCAGGCCTCGAACGAAGAATCGCTGTACCTCAGCCGCCGCCAGCAACTGGCAGACGAAATTGGCGGGCTGCAACAGCAACTGCTGCAACGCCAGCAAGAGCTACGTGAATTCAGCTCCAAGCAGGACCAATACCGCAACAGCCTGAGCCTGCTGCGCCAGGAGATCGGCATGTCCGAACCGCTGGTACAGCAAGGCGCGATCTCGCCGGTAGAAGTGCTGCGCCTCAAACGCTCCGAGGTCGAAACCCGCGGCATGCTCGACGGCACAACCCTGGCCATCCCCCGCGCCCAGGCCGCCATCAACGAAGTGCAGCGCAAAATCGACGAGACCCGTGGCAAGTTTCGCAGCGAAGCCCTCGCCCAGCTGAACGAAGCCCGCACCAACCTGAGCAAGGCCCAAGCCACCTCCAAAGGCCTGGAAGACCGCGTCAGCCGCACCATGGTCACCTCGCCCGTGCGCGGCATCGTCAAGCAGATGCTGGTCAACACCGTCGGCGGCGTAATCCAGCCCGGCAGCGACATGGCCGAAGTAGTGCCACTGGACGACACCCTGCTGGTAGAAGCGAAGATCCGTCCACAAGACATCGCCTTCCTGCACCCCGGCCAGGAAGCCATGATCAAATTCACCGCCTACGACTACACCATCTACGGTGGCCTCAAAGGCAAACTCGAGACAATCGGCGCCGACACCGTGATGGACGAAGAGAAGAAAAACACCTTCTACGTCATCAAACTGCGCACCGACCGCAGCCACCTGGGCACCGATGAAAAGCCGTTGCTGATCATCCCCGGCATGGTTGCCTCCGTGGACATCATCACAGGCAAGAAGAGCATCCTGAGCTACCTGCTCAAGCCAATCATCAAATCCCGTGCAGAGGCGATGCACGAGCGTTGATTTTTAGCTGGTGATGCGGAGAAATGTGGGGAGATTTGCGAAAACTTGGGTTTTCGCAAAAATAGTCAGATTTCAGGGGTTTACAGAACCTTGGCAGTCGCTATAATCGTCGCCCTAACACGCCGGTATAGCTCAGTTGGTAGAGCAACTGACTTGTAATCAGTAGGTCCCGGGTTCGACTCCTGGTGCCGGCACCATATAAGACGAAGCCCCTGCAGAAATGCAGGGGCTTTGTTGTTTCTGGGATATTCATCCTCGATCACCCCCTTCCCGCCTCACCTACCTTCCTGTTAAATCACCTCTTTTCGCGCCCCAACTCCAGATTTCATCCTTTATGCTAAATTATGTATTGGCAATAATTATGGCGTATCCATAAAAAGGGATAATTGCATGAGCAGCATATTTCAGCGCCCTGAACTGGCTGAATCGATGGCAAACCAGCTTCTCAATCCAGGCGTATTAGATGAAGGTCTACGCTCGGGTCTTTTTCTGTCTGGCCTGCGCCGTACAGGTAAAACGACCTTCCTGCGCAACGACCTTATTCCGGCCCTGGAAGCAGCAGGCGCCCTGGTGATTTACGTCGACCTCTGGAGCGACACGCTGGCCAACCCGGCAACGCTCGTGCACAACGCCATCCACAAGACCCTGAAAGAACTGCAAACGCCGGGCTCTTCAATCCTGGAAACGCTCAAGCGGGTCAGCAATGTCGATCTAGGCGCAGCAGGATTCAAGTTCGGTTTCAAACTCGACAGCATCGGCAACGCCGACGGCCCAACATTGGCGCAAGCACTCACAGAGGTCGTCGACCAAGCGAAGACCGATCTCGTGCTGATCATCGACGAGGTGCAACATGCCATTTCCTCCGACGATGGCAACCAACTGCTCCTGGCACTCAAGGCTGCTCGCGATGCAATCAACCCGCGCCCGAATACGCCGGGCTACTTCCTCTTTATCGGCACAGGCTCCCACAGAGCCCAGGTAAGCGAGCTGACCGCCAAACGCAACCAAGCGTTTTCCGGCGCGACATCGGCCGCGTATCCGCTGCTAAAGGGGGATTACGTTGAATTCCTGCTCAACCGACTGGCAATGACGGTGAAGAAGGAAAAGCTCCCCTCACTTGAAGCCGCCGTCGAAGCCTTCAATACCCTGGGCAATCGACCTGAGGAAATGCTCAAGGCATTGCGTCAGCTACTACAGCAGGACGGTGATCCTGATCTTTTCCTCCCCGTAATTGCCAGCACATTACGCTCCGCGGCGGCAAGTATTGAGCTTGAAAAAGTCGAACAGCTGGGCAGCCTGGCTCAGGCGATTTTCAACAAGATCGCAGCTACGGACAGCGATGCTCGGGGGATTTTCTCTACCGATGCAGCTGCGGAATATTCAAAAGCGGTAGGTCGCGAGGTGCGGGTTGAAGAGATTCAACCCGTGGTGATTGCGCTGGTGGCGGAGAACATCATCATGCGGCGCGGGCATGGGATTTATGCGATTACGGATCAGTTTGTTCAGGAGATTTGGTTGGAGGAGCGGGCGTTAATTGAGGGGCGGTAGGGACAAGGGAATAAATCTGTCGCCTTTAGTCGCTGACCATCCATTTGCTCACTCTTCGCTTGGGAAAATCCTGTCAGTTCAAACTGCTAAGGTCAGAACCGACGAGAAGCTACTTGCCCGAAAATACAACAAACCGCTATCCCACTTCACCAATATAGCCGTGACAGAAATAGGGGTCTGCCCCCTTTTTACTCCTGTGGAGGCCCACGGCCGGCCTGGGCTGCAGGGTCGCTTGCACTACTTTTGAATTTGCACAAAAAAGGACGCAAGGCCCGTCGGGAGGGGGATAAGTGCTTTTTCATCTGTTTTTTTCTTGCAGGGATGATTTTTTCGGAAGACCGTTTGTAAACTCGAGAATTCCGCTCAGACAGGGCATCAGGTGTAAGCTTCAGCCCCAAGGTCGGAGAGAGCAAGAGGGCCCTGCACGAGCGCTCTTGCGCGCCATATTTGTTAGTGACTCATGAACAACAATAAAGCGCTATGTAATGCAAAAGTGCGCATATCCACGCCCTTTATCATTTGAGAAAAAGGAGCTACCTTCGTTGTTAATCAACATCGAGATGCACTACGGAAGGGCGACATGACAAAATATCTATATCGTTTTAGATCAGTAGAACGACTCCTTGGTAATAGCGAACGCACTGGCGAACTCGAAGGACAATATATTTATTTTGCTTCTCCGGAACAGCTTAATGACCCTCTTGAGGGGTATCGTGAGCTTTATTTTTCAGGCGACAAAATCGTATGGGATAGTCTTTTCAAGTATTATATTCGCTGCCTAGCACTCAGGAGCGTTCAATACCTTGTAGGTCGAAACATTTCAGACATCCCCTTTCCAGTTATTTCTTCACTGAAACATTTGCCAACTGAGATTTCCGAAAAAATAAATAACACCTCAAACATTTTTTTAAACAACAAAAACACAATCAAATTTGTAGAACATCTTTCGAAATCGGAAAAGAGAGTAACAAAACATGAACTCCTCATCCATCTAAGATCTATACATCTCTATGCATTCCATCTGGTTACAAAGATATTTGCGGATATAGGCCTCGTACCGCATGACACTAAAATTTTGAACATGACTAAAGAAGAATGCTTGCGGTCTTCGATGGGGCTTTTAGCAGAAACAAAAAATCTTGATGGTTTCGCATACGAAGCTGCGATTTACGCTGCGGACGGAAACCAATTTCTGAGAAATTACTCTATTTATAAAAGCGGCGACAGCTCGAGCTGGCATAAAATAACTTTAAACTTCGCTGATGACTTTATAGAGAGTCTCAGAGAACTTACGCATGAGAAATGGTATACAGCTTGCTTTATGGATTCCTGCTCAAATTCTTCTATATGGGGATCATATGGGGATAATCATGCGGGTGTTTGTATGAAGTTCAAACCGACCGCCGGCAATGAAAGAGAAAGCCTCCCGTTTCATATGCCTATTGGCGTAGGTTCCAACGGAGACATCTGGGGTGATAGGACACTTAGTTTTCATAAAGTGAAGTATGAAGGTAAATCTCCCGAGTTGGACTTTTTTAGAACCATAGGAATTTGCTCTCGAAGAGAGCTCGAGGAAAATTGGTACTCCGATACTGAGGGTAATATTAGTACGTGTGCAGACGTGCTTCGTGACGAAGCTGAATGGCGAAAAAACTACTGGGATAGACGTCAAGAAAGCATTACTACAAAGATGCCTGACTGGATAAGTGAAAACGAATACAGATTGATCCTAGAAAGCGGACTCTCTGTCTTTGATAGTGGAAAGGGCAGGTGTTTAAAATATGACTTCAATAGCTTAGAAGGGATCATATTTGGCATAAAAACTCCCGCCGAGGACAAGTACAAAATCCTTGAAGTGGTTGAGGCACTTTGTGACAAACACCAAAGAGAGGGTTTTCAATTTTACCAGGCGTACCATGACGCAGAGACGAAAACCATCAAGTACAGACCACTAATCAGCGCTAGCTGTAATAAATCGGAGGAAATTCAGCCTGTACATGACTAACCCGTCAAATTTCGCGTTATTGTCGACAGTTGAGTTGCTTTCATGTGAGCAGAAGTAAAGAGTGCTGCGTTATTCGACGGAGGACTAGAGGCGTGAACGTGGGCGGCCAAATTCAAATTCATTTGGTCTACCAGATCTATGAGTTCACAAAGAATCTGTGGGATCTGGCTCCTACGTCGCGACATGACTCACAACGACGTCCATTCGCCAGTACCTCAATTCAATTAATTATGGCGTGTCCATAAAACTAATAATCACATCGACAAGCTCGCCCACGCCCCGAGACCACCGTTCTATTTTCCCGATTGCTCCTTCCGCCCCAGCACGCTAACCTCCCCCCGTCGCTGCCAATTCAGCGATCGGGCCTGAGAACCCGGCAAGATGCAGGCGCACCAAGCGCCCCCAACACCCGATTTTGAAGGCGTTTTTTTTCGCCTGAAAAATCGTGCAATGGCGGCTGTGCGTGGGAGACCTTCGGGTCTGCCGGGTTCCTGTATCTCCGGTTTCTCAGCCTGCGCACAGCTGCCACCCATTCGCCTGAGAACGAACGTGGTAGCTCTCACTCGATATGGGAATTTTACCGATGACCGCTACACATCCCTCTGCGTTAACCACCCTCGGCGTCACCCCGTTCTCCTTTCACTCCGACCAACCTCTGTTCCGCGTCAACAGCGGTGTTTCCCTGCATGAAGCCTTGCATCACGTTTCCGACTTGCTCCACGTTGCCAAGCTGCTCGCCGAAGATGCAGCGATGACCAAGGAGACGGACCGTTATGCCTGGGCGTCGCATTATTTGCAGGAGATGAGCAAGGCGGTGATTGATGATGTGGTGAAGGTGTTGGAGTCGCCTGGGAATACCGAGCTATAGGAAGGGCTATGGTGGTTGGGGGTCGTCGCGGTTTTAATCGGCCCCGCGTAGCAGCTGTCGAGCGCAAGCGAGGCTGCGTTTGCGGGCTGCCTGATACACCGCAACGCAGCCTCGCTTGCGCTCGGCAGCTGCTACGGATGTGCGTGGTGTTGGGTAAGACGGTGGTTAGCTGCCAACTTTAAGCGCCTCGGCCTGGGGCGCTTTTTTCGGTATAACCCACCTACCCGCGTCGTGAACGGACTCCCATGAACGCTCTGAAACTGATCTGACTGCGGGTCGTTTTCCCGCTGTTGCTGGCCGCCCTCGGTGGCTAGGAGCGTCAGCGAGCTGACGAAGCCACCCCTGCGATGGTCGACCTGATCAATGAAAAATTCAGCGTGCAGACAACCCTCTCGCGTCCGGAAAAAATCGAAGCCGAACTGCCTACCGGCCACGGAGTGAACCGTGCGATCCACGCCCATAAAAAAACCCCGAACCAGTCGGGGTTTTTTATCGCCTGGAATCAGGCGCTACGCGCGATCAATTAGAAAACGTTGATCGGGTAGTCGGCGAACAGACGGATTTCGTTACCGCCTACGTTGTACTTGTCGGCATTGCTGGAAACGCGCAACCAGGACGCACGCGCACGCAGGCTCAGGTCTTTGGCCGGGCCGCTCTGCACGACGTATTTGAACTGGTTGAAGATTTCACGCTCGGTGCCATTGCCACGGTTGGAACCATCGTCAATGTTGGTACCACGAACGTAGGCAACGTTGTAGGTCAGGCCAGGCACGCCGAAGGTGCTGAAGTCCAGGCCGTAGCCGGCTTGCCAGGAGCGCTCGTCCTTGCCGTTGAAGTCGGACCAGTAGGAGTTGGCCAGCAGGATGGTGTTGCCGCCGTCGCCGATGCCGTCAGCGTTGCGGTAGCCGCCGTACAGGTAGCCGGTGTCGCCGGTGCTGCGCTGGTGAGCGACGGTGAAGCTGTGCGGGCCAACAGCCCACGTGGCGCCCAGGCTCCAGATCTTGTTGTCGCGAGCGTCTTCGCTGCCTTGGTTTTCCAGGGCGAAGCTCTTGTCCAGCTTGGTTTTGTAGCCGTTGAAGTCAAAGGTCAGCGACTGTTTCTCTGGCAGCACCAGTACGTAGTTGACGTTGACGTATTGCTTCTTCAGCACGTCTTGCATGTCGGAGGCGTACAGCGCGGCCGACAGGTTTTCGGTGAATTTGTAGCTACCACCGACGTAGTCGATGCTTTTCAGACGGCCGCTGTCGGTGCCTTCGGCGCTCTTGCGAGCTTCCTTGGTGAAGTGACCGGCGTCGAGTTGCAGGCCGGCGATTTCTTTGGAGACGATCGACGTACCCGTGAACGTTTCGGACAGCAGACGGGAATTGTCGTAGGCCAGGACCGGAACGTTAGGGAACTGATCACCGTACTTGAGCACCGTGTTGGAGACGCGGAACTTGACGGCTGCGCCACCTTTGGCCAGGTCGTGGGGTGCCGAGCCAGGGTTTGCCGTGCCATCAGGGTTGGTGGTGCCATTACCCTGCTTGAAGAAGTCGATACCGCCCGCGCCGGCGCGACCTTGGCCACCGTCCAGACGAATCGCATATTGACCGATCACGTCCACACCCACACCGACGGTGCCTTGGGTAAAGCCGGACTCGAACTTGCCGATGAAACCCTGGCCCCACTCGGCTTTGTCTTGCTTGCCGTTTTTGTAGTCGCGGCTGATGTAGGCGTTACGTGCTGCGATGTTCAGATGGCTGTCTTCAACGAAACCCTTGGATTGCTCCTGGTCGTTTGCCATTGCTGTCGATGCGCTCAAAATCCCCAGAGCGATCAGACTCATCCGTTGCTTCAACATTTTTTTGTATTCCTTATTACGGGTTGAGTACGCGCTATGACACCGGGCTCCATGTCGCTTTTCTGGTGTCGACTTTCTCCAAAAAAAAAGGCCCGCGGACGACTGAACATGCCGCGGGCCTTTTCTTATTGGATGAGTCATGGCTGTTAGCCACAGGCGTTGGGCGCAATCCTAGTCGCGCGTTGAACTATGTGTCAATTTCGTGAATCGTCTGTATTTAGGCGAAATAATTCTAAGCAATGGCCTACGGCCTTTCTGAAAACGACCTAATCCTTTGTTTAGCGACCTCAAAAACACATTTCGTAACAAATTTCAAAGCTGACACGTTTGGTAATGGATAACGCTCGCAAATGCAAAGCATTACCATTGGCGCGCTTTTTCCTGCCAAACACTTTGGATGCATTCCACCATGCCTGCCCTTCGCCTGACGCCCATGACCCTTGGGCTTTCTGTTCTGCTGTCTGCCGGTTTTGCCTGTGCGGCCACCACCTTGCCCGAAACTTCGATCAGCGCCGAAGCTGACGAAGACGACCCGCGCGTCAAGGAAACCAGCACCGCTACCCGCACTGCCACACCCGTGCGTTATGTGCCCCAGGCCATCGACTCGGTGAAGACCGAAAGCCTGCGCGCCTACGGCACCTACGACCTGGGCCGGGCGTTGAGCGGCATCCCCAACGTGAGCAGTGGTGCGGACACGCGCTTCGACAGTTTGCGCATCCGAGGCTTCGACGCGAGCAATGACTTCTACCTCGATGGCATTCGCGACGACAGCCAGTACGTACGCGACCTGCACAACATCGAGCGTATCGAAGTGCTCAAAGGGCCGGCCGCCGTGCTGTACGGGCGCGGCGGCCAGGGTGGGATCGTCAACCGCGTGAGCAAACTGCCAACGGCCGGGCATAAGTCGAGCATCGAAGCCCAGGGCGGCAGCAACGATTTGCGCAGTGTGTATGCCGACCTGAGCACCGACCCCACCGATAACATCAGCCTGCGTCTGAACATGGGCAACCAGGACAACAACAGCTTCCGCGACGGCGTCAGCGGCAATCGCCAACTGTTCGCGCCGTCCATGAGCTGGCAGCTCACGCCGGACCTGAACTGGCTGGTGCAATACGAATACAGCCGCTACAACCGCACGCCGGATCGCGGCATCCCCGGCGTCAACGGCCGCCCCGCCGACGTCAGTCGCAGCACCACCTACGGCGACAGCCGCGATTACATCGACGACAAAACCCAGTCACTGCGCTCCAAGCTGGCCTACGAACTCAACGACAACTGGCAACTGCGCCAGACCCTGGGCGTGTTCAAGCTCGACAGCGATTTCGACAACACTTACCAGACCGGCTATAGCGCCGCGACCAATCGGGTGACGCGCCAACGCTGGCAGCAAGACCTGACCACCCTCAACGTCTTCAACAACGTCGAGCTCGAAGGTGGCTTCAGCACCTTCGGCCTCGAACACCGCCTGCTCACCGGCCTTGAGCTGGGCAGCCAGCGCCGCGATCCAAAGCTGTACACCGCCCCCGCCTCGGCCGTGCCAGCCCTGGACCTCAACCAGCCCAACCGTCGCCTGAGCCACACCGGGCGCATGAGCGTATCGAGTAACAACCACACCGAAGTCGAAAGCCGCGCCCTGTATGTGCAAGACCAACTGCGCCTGAACGATCAGTGGCAAGTGCTGGCCGGCCTGCGTTACGACCGTTTCGAAGTGGACACCAAAAACAAACTGCTCAATACCCGGCAAGACGTCAAAAGCCACAGCACCAGCCCGCGCTTTGGCCTGGTGTGGACGCCCCTGGAACACCACTCGTTCTATGCCTCGTGGAGCAAGACTTTCTCCCCGGCGGGTGGCGGCCTGATCGGCATCACCCCGAACGCCGCCGGCAGCGTCAACGACCTGAGCCCCGAGCTGACCAAGCAAAAAGAGATCGGCGTGAAAAGCGACTGGCTCGACGACCGCCTGAGCACCACCCTGGCGGTGTACGAACTGGAACTCTACAACCGCCGCACCAGCGACCCGCTGGACCGCACCATTACCCTGCTCAGCGGCCTGCAGCGCTCGCGCGGCGTGGAGCTGACGGCCACCGGCAAGATCGTCGGCAACTGGTACGTACGCGGTGGTGTCGGCCTGCAGGACGCCAAGGTCGAGAAGGACAACAACGGCTTTGAAGGCAAGCGCGTCAGCGACGTGGCCAAGCGCAATGCAAGCCTGTTTGTCACCTGGAAACCGGAGATGGGCTGGTACGCGGAAACCGGCTTGACGCTGGTGGGCGACCGTTACGCCGACAGCCTCAACACCGTGGTGCTGCCGGGTTATGGCAGTTGGGACGCGTTGGTCGGCTTCCGGCAGAAAGAATGGGACGTGCGCGCGGCGCTGAACAACATCGCCGACAAGACCTACTACGAATCGGCGACCAGCGTGGCGCAGATTCAGCCGGGCGAGCCGCGTAACCTGGTGGTGACAGGGACCTACAGCTTCTAACTCGATAAACCCGTAGAGGCAGTCTCAAACAACACCACGCCCCCCCCGTAGCAGCTGCCGAGCGCAAGCGAGGCTGCGTCAGGCGCGCTGCCAATTCAGAATCGAGCCGCGGCCTACGCAGCCTCGCTTGCGCTCGGCAGCTGCTACGGATTTACGCGGTGTTGGATAAGACGGTATCTACGACGTCAGAGGTGATTGTTCAGTTTTCAATCAACTCACACAACGCGTGCAATTCATCTTCGCTGAACAACCCCACCGGGTAGCGTTCGCTCATCACACTGCGCAAATCCGGCCGCTGCCTGGCCTGGCGCGAGCCGTTTTCCTTCAACCAAAGCCCCAGCGCATGGATCGCATCACTGTCAACCCGCAAAGGGTGGAAGGTGCGCGTGTACATCGGGTTGATATTGGCATTCATTTCGGCGCTCTCTCCTACTGCGTGAGCGGCTAACTTACTCAAGGTTTATGACAGAACGGTGCAGTCATCACCCTGGGTTACTGTCGCAACACCGATACAAGAGCTATGCCAATGTCGCGTGTTTATAGGTGTACGGACACAAAAAAGCCCACGACCGTGCTGGGTCGTGGGCTTGCTGTAGAGGCTAAAACTGAGTAGCGCTGGTTTGCAGGAAAGGCGTTGTTACAACTGCACTCAGTTTTTATGCGGGGCCGGCTGTTGTTGGGTCAGGCAGTGGATATTCCCGCCACCCAGTAACAGTTCACGGCCCGGCACCATCACCACTTCGTGCTGCGGGAACAGGTTCTGCAGGATGGCCTTGGCTTCACTGTCCAGCGGGTCGTCGAAACTCGGCGCGATGATGCCGCCGTTGACGATCAGGAAGTTGACGTAGGAACCCGCCAACCGCACGGTCGGATTACGTTCCTGTGTGCCGTCTACCGGATCGACCCCTGCGCACTCTTCCTCAGTGGCATACAACGGCCCCGGGATCGGCATTTTATGCACTGTGAACGAGCGCCCCTGGGCGTCGGTGCTGCTTTGCAGGACGTCCATGGCGGCGTGGCAACGCGTGTAGTTAGGGTCTTGCGGATCGTCGGTCCAGGCCAGCAACACTTCGCCCGGCCGCACGTAGCAGCAGAAGTTATCCACATGGCCGTCGGTTTCGTCGTTGAACAGGCCATCTGGCAGCCAAATGATCTTATCCACAGCCAGGTTGGCGCTGAGCACCGCTTCAATTTCGGCACGGTCGAGGTGCGGATTACGGTTGCGGTTGAGCAGGCATTCTTCGGTGGTGATCAGGGTGCCTTCGCCGTCGACGTGGATCGAGCCACCTTCCAGCACAAAGCCTTCCGTGCGGTAACGCGGTGCGCGCTCGATTTCGAGGATCTTGCCGCCCACCTGCGAGTCACGGTTCCACGGCGAGTACAGGCCACCGTCAAAGCCGCCCCAGGCGTTGAAATCCCAGTTCACGCCGCGCACTTCGCCACGGTCGTTGATCACGAAAGTCGGGCCGGTATCGCGTACCCAGGCGTCATCGCTGGACATTTCCACCACACGAATATTCGGCACATCCAGACGGGCGCGGGCGTTTTCGTACTGGCCGGCAGAAACCGCCACCGTCACCGGCTCAAACCGTGCGATGGCCTTGGCCACGGCCACGTGAGCGGCCTGCGCGGGCTTGCCGCCCAGGCGCCAGTTGTCCGGGCGCTCGGGCCAGACCATCCAGGTTTGGGTGTGTGGCGCCCATTCGGCGGGCATGTGGAAGCCATCGGCGCGGGGGGTGCTGTGCAGGGTGGTCATGGCGATCAGGACTCCGAATGGGGTAAAGGCCGACTTTATAACGGATAAAAATCGGCTTTAAAAGCGAACAAACAGGCTAGCTGAAAAATATGACAGCCAATAACCGATAACAATCGATTATTTACAACTGCTCATCCAGCACCTTCGACAGCATGTCGACAAAGAAGTCCACACTGCGCCTGGACGTTACCATCGGCGGCTTGATCTTGAGGATGTTCAAATAATCGCCAGTCGGCTGCATGAAAATCCCCAACTCCCGCAATCGATCACACAACAGGGTGGTCTCTTCGGTGGCGGGCTCCAGGGTTTGCCGGTCACGCACCAGCTCCAGGCCCAGATAAAAACCGGAACCGTGAACCGCACCCACCAGGGGATGACGGTCGATCAGGGCTTCCAACCGCGCCTTGAAATGCCCGCCGACCACTTGGGCGTTTTCCCACAGTTTTTCTTCTTCCATCACATCCAGCACCGCCATGCCGATCCGGCAACTCACCGGGCTGCCCCCTGACGATGAGAAGAAATACCCCTCGGCCTCCAATGCCTCGGCGATGTCGCGACGGGTGATCACCGCGCCGAGTGGCTGGCCGTTGCCCATGCCCTTGGCCATGGTGATGATGTCGGGCACCACGCCCTGCTCTTCAAAGCCCCAGAAGAAATGCCCCATGCGGCCGTAGCCGACCTGCACTTCATCGGCGATGCACACGCCGCCCTGGGCACGTACCAACCCGTACACCTGCTGCAAGTAACCCGGCGGCAGGGAGATACCGCCGGCGTTGCCATACACCGGCTCACAGATAAACCCGGCCAATTGGCGCTTGCTCGCAGCGATTTTCGCCAGGTTATGTTCCACGCTTCGTACGTAGTCCGGCGCACTGTCCTGCCCGCGGAACTCACCGCGATAGGTGTTCGGCGCGGTGACCGGGTGGACCCATTCCGGGCGGCTGCTCAAGGCCTGGGGGTTGTCGGCAATCGAGGTGGACACCGCATCCGCCGCCACCGACCAGCCATGGTAAGCCTCCAGCACACTGAGCATGTCGCGCCCGCCGCTGTAGGCCCACGCCAGGCGGATGGCCAAATCGTTGGCCTCGGTGCCGCTGTTGACCAGGAACACCCGATCCATACCCGCCGGCGCCAGCGCCAGCAAACGCTCGGAAAACTCGGCAATAGCCGCATAGTGAAACCGCGAGTTGGTATTGAGCAGCGACCATTGCCGCGCCGCCACCGCCGCCATGCGCGGGTGGCCATGGCCCAGCACGGCGACGTTATTGAGCATGTCCAGGTAAGAGCGGCCCTGCATATCGATCAGGTGGTTGCGCCAGCCGCGTTCGATGCGTGGCGGGTCGACGTAATAGTGTTTCTGCGAGCGGGCGAAACTGGCGTCACGCCGGGCCAGCAGGGCGTGGGGATCGAGTTCCGGTTCGGCATCGCAGGCCAGCCCCAGTAATGGCGCAGGCGATGGACATAAGGCTTGCCAGGCCGATGCCCGGGACGATGTGCAAAACAGTGGCGGTTCGAGGTCGGCACGACACAGTTGCACGGTCAGCGGCCCATGGACCTCACCGAGAACCTGCCCTTTCACCAACAATGAACCGGGCTTTAACCGGGTGTTCACGCCCCACAACCGCACGCTCAGCTCGACCCCTTGCACGCTCACAAGGCCGTCGGTGTCCTGATGCAGCGTGCCGGCAAAAGGTGCCTCCAACACCGTGCCATGGGGCAAATGCAGCTCCACGTGGAGTGGGAAGGTGTGCGGTTCGGTGGCGCTGTCCGGGCACGTACGCGACAGCCGATATTGGCCATAACGACTCGCCGCCAGCCCATGCACCGCCGCCGCCTGATCCAGCAGATGCCGGTCAATGCCGGGCAGCTCCCAGTTGCCGGCTTCGAAATGCGGACTGAGCACGCCCAGGTCGATCAACGCGAACTCCCGCCCCACCAGGCCGGGTAGCAAGGGCGCGAAGTCCTGACTGGCCACCGACGGCAGCGTCTCACCGACACTGCTGAGAATCGCCGCCTCCATCAGTTCAAACGGCACCGAGGTGGCCACATGGAAAATTTCCCACTCGTGTTCGGCGTTTTTCAACAGGTAAGTGTTGTGCGGATCCAGGCGTTGCTGCTGTTCGCTGCTCAGCACCAACACTGCTGCACGGGCGACGATCAACGGCCACAACGCCTGCCACTCCTCGCGCTGCAGCGGGGTCACGGCGTGGCAGGCCTGGACCGCTGGCAGGATGGCAAAGGGGTCGCCCTGCGCATGGTGCAACAGCGCAGCGCAGGTCACCGACAGGTCGGCAATCCGCCAGGTGTTCACCAGGTCGCCGAAATCGATAACGCCTTGCAGTTGCCAGTGCCGTTGCGCATCGCGCTGCCAGACCACGTTGTCATCGGTGATGTCCATGTGCACCGCTTGCCAGGGCAAGCGGTCGGCCAGGGGGCGAATGCGCGCTTCAACCTGCTCGGCCGCCTGCTCCAGTGCGGCGCGGTGGGGCAGATTTTCCAGGGTGGCCAACAAATGGGTGATCAGTTCCCTGGCATGGCGCGGGTCCCATTGCAGGGTGCGGTCCAGTCCAGGGTGGGAGAAGTCAGCCAGCGCCAGGCTCATGCGCCCGCACAGGTCTCCGAAGCCTGCGATGACGTCGCGCCCCAAATGCGGCAGATGGGTCAACGGCTGGCCGTCGATGTAGTCCAGCAACCGCAGGTGCAGGGGCTGCTCGTCGACCGTCACGGTCAGCAGCTCTTCACCGCTCAGGGCCTTGATGACCTTGGGCACGCGCACGGCCTGCAGTGTGTTGAGGGCCGCGTGCTGGGCCTGCAGCTCAATCGCGGCATAATCGCCCCGGCAGATTTTCAGAACAAACCGGCCGCGAGTGCTGTCGACTTTGTAATTGAGATCCTGCTGGCTGCCCAGTGACTGCAACGCGCCGGTAAGCCCGTAATGCTGCATGAGAAGTTGAGCCGCCTGGTCGGGGCCTACTTGCGGGCAGGGTAGACTGGCGCGGTGGATCAACGTAGCGAGCAGCATGGGGGATGGCCTCGATTTTTTAGAGGTGTATATCGCCATTTTTCAGGGGCTTTACGCAACCCCCACACACATGCCGCACTGCCCGGCGCCACAACACAGGCTATGCTGCACTCGCTAAACGTACGTCTAAGGAAAGGGCCCCCGACATGCGCATTCTCATTACCGGTGGCGCCGGTTTTATCGGTTCTGCCTTGATACGTCATCTGATTCAGCACACCGGGCACGAGGTGCTCAACCTGGACAAACTCACCTACGCCGGCAACCTGGAATCGCTGGTCAGCATCGCGTCCAATAGCCGTTATGAGTTCGTTCAAGCCGATATTGTCGACCAGGCCACCGTCAGCGCAGTGCTCGCGCGCTTCGAGCCCCACGCGATCATGCACCTCGCCGCCGAATCCCATGTCGACCGTTCGATTGACGGCCCGTCGGATTTTATCCAGACCAATATCGTCGGCACTTACAGCCTGCTGGAGGCCGCCCGTGGCTATTGGCAAACACTCGCCGAGCCAGACAAGCGCGCATTTCGCTTCCACCATATCTCCACTGACGAAGTCTACGGCGACCTACACGGCGTGGACGACTTGTTCAGCGAAACCACGCCCTACGCGCCCAGCTCGCCCTACTCGGCCAGCAAAGCCGCGTCCGACCACCTGGTGCGCGCCTGGCAACGCACGTACGGCCTGCCCGTGCTGCTGACCAACTGTTCCAACAACTACGGCCCCTTCCACTTCCCCGAGAAGTTGATCCCGCTGGTCATCCTCAACGCCCTCGCAGGCAAGTCATTGCCAGTCTATGGTGATGGTCTGCAAGTTCGCGACTGGTTGTTTGTCGAAGACCATGCGCGGGCACTGCTCACCGTCGTGACACAAGGCGTGGTCGGCGAGACCTACAATATCGGCGGCCACAACGAACAGAAGAACATCGACGTGGTGCGCAGCATCTGCACCCTGCTGGAGGAACTGGCCCCGCAACATCCCCACGGGGTGGAGCAATACACCGACCTGATCACGTTCGTTAAGGACCGCCCAGGCCACGACCAACGCTACGCAATCGATGCCGGCAAGATCGAACGCGAACTGGGCTGGGTACCCGAAGAAACCTTTGAAACCGGGCTGCGCAAAACCGTGCAGTGGTACCTCGATAACCTGGAATGGTGCCGCAGGGTCCAGGACGGCAGTTATCAGGGTGAACGCTTAGGCAATACCGACACGAGGGATCTGATTGCATGATGAAAGGAATCGTATTGGCCGGTGGCTCCGGCTCCCGCTTGCATCCCATCACCCTGGGTGTGTCCAAGCAACTTCTACCGGTGTATGACAAGCCGATGATCTACTACCCAATCTCGGTGCTGATGCTCGCAGGCATCAAAGAAATCCTGGTGATCTCCACCCCGGCGGACTTACCGCAATACCGCAACCTGCTGGGCGATGGCAGCCAGTTTGGCGTCAGCTTCAGCTACGCCGAACAACCGCAGCCGGACGGTTTGGCACAGGCCTTTCTGATTGGCGAACAGTTCATCGGCAACGACCCCGTGTGCCTGATCCTGGGCGACAATATTTTCCACGGCCAGCGTTTCAGCGAGCAGTTACATGCGGCGGTAAAGCGCGGCAAAGGCGCCACGGTATTTGGCTATTGGGTCAAGGATCCGCAGCGCTTCGGCGTGATCGACTTCGACAGCGAAGGCCGCGCCCTGTCCATCGAAGAAAAGCCGACCACCCCCAAATCAAGCTATGCCGTCACCGGCCTGTATTTCTACGACAATGACGTGGTCAGCATCGCCAAGGCCGTCACACCCTCCGCCCGTGGCGAATTGGAAATCACCGACGTCAACAACGCTTACTTGAAGCGCGGTGACTTGCAGGTGGAGCGCTTCGGTCGAGGTTTCGCCTGGCTGGATACCGGCACCCACGACAGTTTGCTGGAAGCCTCACAGTACGTGCAGACCATCGAACACCGTCAGGGCCTCAAAGTGGCGTGCCTCGAAGAAATCGCCTACGGGAACGGCTGGATCGACCGCGACCATCTGCTCGAACGCGCCAAATACTTCGGCAAAACCGGCTATGGCCAATACCTGTATTCCTTGGCTGGAGACAACCGGTGAACGTCGTTGACACCTCACTCCCCGGCGTAATGATCATCGAACCCAAAGTGTTCGGTGACGAGCGTGGTTTTTTCTACGAAAGCTTCAATGCTCGCGCCTTTGCAGAGGCCACCGGGCTCAAGCGCGAGTTTGTCCAGGACAACCACTCGCGCTCGCAAAAAGGCGTGCTGCGGGGCCTGCATTACCAACTGGAGCACACCCAGGGCAAACTGGTGCGGGTTACCGCCGGTGAAGTGTTGGATGTCGCTGTCGACATTCGCCGCAGCTCGCCGAACTTCGGGCAATGGGTGGGCGTGCGCCTGTCGGCACAGAACCATCGCCAGTTGTGGGTACCGGAAGGCTTCGCCCATGGGTTTGTGGTGCTGAGCGACTCCGCCGAGTTCTTGTACAAGACCACCGACTACTACCAGCCCAGCGCGGAACGCAGCATTCTGTGGAACGACCCGACGCTGGCCATCGACTGGGAACTGAGCGAACCGCCGCAACTGTCCGCCAAGGACCAGGCTGGAAAACTGCTGATGGACGCCGACCTGTTCCCATGACGACCCCTTTAAAGATCCTAATCACCGGCCAACATGGCCAAGTCTCCCAGGCGCTGCAACAGCAGCTTCAGGGGCTGGGCGAACTGATTGTGCTCGGCCGCGAGCAGCTCGATCTGGCCAACACAGAGCACATCCGCCAACAGGTACGCGCCCATCGCCCCGACCTGATCATCAACGCCGCCGCCCACACGGCTGTCGATCAAGCCGAAAGTGAACCGGACCTCACCTTCGCCATCAACGCCATCGCCCCCGGCATTCTTGCCGAGGAAGCCAAGGCCCTGGGCATCCCGTTGATCCACTATTCCACCGACTACGTGTTCGACGGCAGCAAGCCTGCGCCCTACATCGAAGCTGACGCGCCCAACCCCTTGGGCGTCTACGGCCAGAGCAAACTGGCGGGTGAACAGGCGATTGCCGCCGTGGGAGGCCAGTACCTGATCCTGCGCACCAGCTGGGTCTACTCCAACCACGGCAAGAACTTCCTGCTGACCATGCAGCGCCTGCTGCAAGAAAAACCCCACCTGCGCATCGTCGCCGACCAGATCGGCGCGCCGACGTGGGCCGGGACCATTGCCGGCAGTACGCTCGCCCTGATCGAGCGTTGGCAAGCGGGCGAGGCCGGGAACTGGGGCATCTACCACCTGACCGCCGAGGGTGAAACGTCGTGGTTCGGCTTTGCCCAAGCGATTGGCGGGCATCTGCGCGCCAGCGGCCGTGCCTGTGCCGAACTGGAGGCGATCCCATCCCGCGCCTACCCGACGCCCGCCCGGCGCCCGCTGAACTCACGCCTCGATTGCAGCCACCTGCGCCAGCAATGGCACGTCAGTCAGCCCTTGTGGCAAGACGCATTGCGCGAGTGTCTTGCCGGGCAGCACTAGGCATAATGCGCCTGTACCCACAGGCGCACGACTCCCATGACTCCACCCCTTCCGCGAAGACCCCGCTGGCGCAGCCTCGCCCTGTTGGCCCTGTGCCTGGCACCGCTGCTGTGGCCGCTGGAGCATTTGGCCGAGCGCTACTATCGCAGCGAACTGGCCGGGCAAAACCGCCAGACCCTCGACCTGTACGTCGCCAACCTGCTGGGCACGCTGCATCGCTATGAAGTGCTGCCGCAGATCCTCGGCGACTTGCCGGCCCTGCGCACGGCACTGAGTGCGCCGCAAGTCAGCACCAACCTGGTCAACGCCAACCTGCTGCTCAAGGACGTCGCCGCCCAGGCCGGGGTGGAAGTGATGTATTTGATGGACACCACCGGCAAGACCCTCGCCGCGTCGAATTGGGACAAACAGGACAGCTTCGTCGGACGCAACTTCTCGTTCCGGCCCTATTTCAGCGAAGCCATGGCCGGGCGCCTGGGGCGGTTTTTCGGGCTGGGCACCACCTCGGCCAAGCGCGGCTATTTCTTCGCCGCCGCCGTGCGCGATGGCGACACGATCATCGGCGTCCTGGTGGTCAAGGTCGACCTGGACCACACCGAAAGCCTGTGGGGCAATACCCCGGAACAACTGCTGGTCACCGACCATAACGGCGTGGTGATCCTTACGTCGCGCCCGCAATGGCGCTTCCGTGCCACCCGGCCGCTGACCGCCGAAGAACGCCAGGCCATCATTGCCATCCAGCCCTACCCCACACGCGACCCGCAACCCCTGAGCCTGAGCAACAGCGCATGGCTGCGCCAATCCACCGCCATCGCCGAGACCGGCTGGAATGTGGAAATCCTGGCACCGCAATCCTTGATCAGCCGCCCGGTGCGCACGGTGGTTGCCGTGGGCGGCGCCACGTTGCTGGTGTTGATGCTGCTGCTGGGCCTGATGATGCAGCGCCGTCGCCACTACCTGGAACGCATCGCCTTCGAAGCCAAGGCCCGCCGCGAGCTGGAAATGCGCGTCGCGGAGCGCACCAGTGACCTGGAAGGCCTCAACCGGCGCTTGAAACAGGAAGTGCTGGAGCGCGAGCACGCCCAGCAGGAACTGGTGCGCGCCCAGGATGACCTGGTACAGGCCGGTAAATTGTCGGCGCTGGGCACCATGTCGGCGAGTATCAGCCACGAACTCAATCAACCTCTCGCGGCGATTCGCAGCTACGCGGAAAACGCCGAGATCCTGCTCGACCACGAGCGCACCAGCGATGCCCGGGGCAATCTCAAGCTGATCAGCGAACTGACCGGGCGCATGGCCTCGATCATCGCCCACCTGCGCGCCTTCGCCCGACGCGATCGCCATGCCCCGGAGAGCGTGGCCCTGCAACCAGCGCTGGACGATGCGCTGGCCCTGCTGGCCAAGCGGCGGCGGTCGATGGAAGTCGAGCTGATCCGCGATTTGCCGGAAGCGACCCTGTGGGTGCAGGCGGGCGAAACCCGCTTGCGCCAGGTACTGGGCAACCTGCTGGCCAACGCTCTCGACGCGCTTACCGAAAAAGGCCCGCCGCGCAAACTGTGGCTCAGTGCCGAAACCACCGCCCAGGGCGTCAACCTGTACATTCGCGACAATGGCCCAGGCTTTTGCATGGAAGCGTTGGGCCGTGCCAGCGAACCGTTCTACACCACCAAGACGCGCACCCAGGGCTTGGGCCTGGGCCTGGCGATCTGTGAGACCCTGATGCGTGCCTTTGGCGGCGAACTGCTGTTTGCCAACCACAAGGAAGGGGGTGCGCTGTTAACCTTGAAATTGCGCGCCGGCTCGCCGGGCGTCAGTCTGCAACCGTCCGAGGACCGCAGTGTATGAGTATCGATAACCAGATTCAGGTGGTGTTGATCGACGATGATCCACACCTGCGTCAGGCCCTGTGCCAGACCCTGGACCTGGCCGGGCTGAACGTCCTGACCCTGGGCGAAGCCACCGGCCTCACCGCGCGCCTGTCGCGGGATTGGCCGGGCGTGGTGGTCAGCGACATCCGCATGCCCGGCATGGACGGCCTGGAGCTGCTGGCCGAGCTGCACGGCCAGGATCCGGACCTGCCGGTGCTGCTGATCACCGGCCACGGCGACGTGCCGTTGGCGGTGCAGGCCATGCGCGCGGGGGCCTATGACTTCCTCGAAAAACCCTTCGCCAGCGACGCCCTGCTCGACAGCGTACGCCGCGCCCTGGCCCTGCGCCGCCTGGTGCTGGACAACCGCAGCCTGCGCCTGGCCCTCAGTGACCGCCAGCAACTGAGCACTCGCCTGGTGGGGCACTCGCCACAAATGCTGCGCCTGCGCGAGCAGATCGGCGCCCTGGCCGCGACCCGCGCCGATGTGCTGATCCTCGGCGAAACCGGCGCCGGCAAGGAAGTGGTGGCCCGGGCGCTGCACGACCTGTCGAGCCGGCGCAGCGGGCCGTTTGTAGCGATCAACGCCGGAGCGCTGGCCGAGTCGGTGGTCGAAAGCGAGCTGTTCGGTCATGAGCCCGGCGCCTTTACCGGCGCGCAGAAACGCCGCATCGGCAAGTTCGAATTCGCCAACGGCGGCACGTTGTTCCTCGATGAAATCGAGAGCATGAGCCTGGATGTGCAGGTTAAGCTGCTGCGCCTGTTGCAGGAGCGCGTGGTGGAGCGCCTCGGCGGCAATCAACTGATCCCGCTGGATATACGCATCATCGCCGCCACCAAGGAAGACCTGCGCCAGGCCGCCGACCAGGGCCGTTTCCGGGCGGACTTGTACTACCGCCTCAACGTCGCGCCGCTGCGCATCCCACCCCTGCGCGAACGCGGTGAAGATGCGTTGATGCTGTTCCAGCACTTCGCCGACGAAGCCAGCAGTCGCCATGGCCTGCCGTTGCACGAGCTGCAACCGGGCCAGCGCGCGCTGCTGTTACGCCACAATTGGCCAGGCAATGTGCGCGAATTGCAGAACGCCGCCGAGCGCTTTGCCCTGGGCCTGGAGTTGGCGCTGGACAACACGCCGGACAGTCCCGCCAGCGGCGTGCTGACTTCCACACCGGGCGGCTTGAGCGAGCAGGTCGAGCAGTTCGAAAAAAGCCTGATCGCCGCCGAACTGACCCGCCCCCACAGCTCCATGCGCAGCCTCGCCGAAGCACTTGGCGTACCGCGCAAGACCCTGCACGACAAACTGCGCAAGCACGGCCTGAACTTCGCCAACCAAAGCGCTGACGACGAATGACCCTGCCCACCCACCAAGAGGCCCCCATGAGCCGTAACAGCCGTTACCTGGAATCCATCCTCCACCACGACATCCCCCTGACCCGCGAAATGGGCCTCAAGGTACTCGACTGGCAAGACGGGCAACTGCGGCTGCACCTGCCTTTGCAAGCCAATATCAACCACAAGAGCACCATGTTCGGCGGCAGCCTCTACTGCGGCGCGGTGCTGGCGGGTTGGGGCTGGATGCACCTGCAACTGCGCGAGGAAGGGATTGAAGACGGGCATATCGTGATTCAAGAAGGGCAGATCAGCTATCCGCTGCCGGTGACGCAAGACGCGACCGCCATTTGCGCGGCGCCGGAGGAGAAGGTGTGGAAGCGCTTTTTAGCCACCTACAAGCGCTATGGCCGGGCGCGGCTGGCGTTGGACACGTGGATCGTGAATGAGGGCAGTGAAGAGCGGGCCGTTACGTTCACCGGCCAATACGTCCTGCACCGCTAGAAGCCAATACACAAAACAAATGTGGGAGCAAGTCGAATCGTCGCACCGCCCCTCCCACATTTAGATCGGCTGAGGTCTTAAGAGCGGGCCAAGGTCAGCAAGCGCTCACGCCACGCTGCCTTCGCCGGCAATGCCAAAAAGAACGGATTCAACAACGATGCCCGCGCCGGATAGCTGAACGGCTCTCCGCTCAACTCCAGCACCTCGCCGCCCGCCCCTTCCAATACGCCCTGCGCCGCAGCCGTATCCCACTGCGAAGTCGGCGCCAGGCGCGGGTAGCAATCAGCACTGCCCTCAGCCAGCAGGCAGAACTTCAATGAACTGCCGATATTCGCCAGCTTCAACTCCCCCAACCCTTCGCTCAAACCATCCAGCAAACGCTCTTGCTCGGGGCTGGTATGCCGACGGCTGGCGACCACGGTAAACGCCTCACCCACTGCCGGCGCCTCGCGCACCTGGATCTGCCTGGGCGCTTCGTTCACATCGGAACGCCACGCCCCCAGGCCCGCACCGCCGAAGTAGCAACGGCCACTGGTGGGCATGGACACCACGCCAAACACCACGCGGCCTTGTTCGATCAGGGCAATATTGACGGTGAACTCTTCGCTGCCGGCGATAAATTCCTTGGTGCCATCCAGCGGGTCCACCAGCCACCAACGCTGCCAGCCGGCGCGTACGCTCTGGTCGATGTCGGCGTCTTCTTCGGACAGCACCGGGATGCTCGGGTCGAGTGCGGTGAGGCCTGCGAGAATCAGATGGTGGGCGGCCAGGTCGGCCGCCGTTACCGGCGAATCATCGGCCTTGGAGGTCACCGCCACATCGGCGCGCCAGTACGGCAGGATCACTTCACCCGCCTGGCGAGCCAGCTCGATCACAGGGGCGATAAACGGGTGGCCTAAAAACAGTTCGCTCATGCGGTAAACGCTCCACGCTGAATCAACAAATCTCGTACCAGATACAACGCCGCCAGGGCGCGGCCTTCGCTGAATTGCTCGCGTTGCGCAAGCTGCGACAGCTCGCGCAGGTTGACCCGCTCCACGCGCATCGGCTCGGGCTCATCGCCTTCCAGGCGTTCTTCATAGAGTTCGGTGGCGAGCACCACCTGGATTTTCTGGCTCATGTAGCCAGGGGACAGCGACAGCTCGGTAATGTGTTCCAACTGCCGTGCGCCGTAGCCGGCTTCTTCCTTGAGTTCACGGTCGGCCGCCGCCAGCACGTCTTCGCCGGGTTCGATCAGGCCCTTGGGCAAGGACAGTTCATATTCATCGGTGCCGCCGCAGTACTCTTCCACCAGCAATGCATGATCTTCGTCGATCATCGCCACGATCATCACCGCGCCGTAGCCGGCACCGCGGCCCACCAGGCGCTCGTAGGTCCGCTCAACGCCATTGGAAAAGCGCAATTGCACTTCCTCCACGCGGAACAAACGGCTACTGGCGACTATTTCGCGGGCGAGGACGGTGGGTTTCTGGCGCATAAGCGGCTCCTTGGCGTGATCGGGTTACTATACCGTGGCTTTTCCGATTGTCTGTGTCGGATATTTCTACTTACATGAGACCGCCCCATGCCCTCTTTGCCCTGGCACGCCATCGACACTGTCCTGCTGGACATGGACGGCACCCTGCTCGACCTGCATTACGACAACCACTTCTGGATGGAGCACCTGCCCCAGCGCTACGCCGAGCTGCACGGGGTGAGCCAGGCCATGGCCGAGATGGAGTTGCAGCCTCTGTTCGAGCGTAACGCCGGACAGTTGCAATGGTATTGCCTGGATTTCTGGAGTGCGGAACTGAACATCCCGGTACGCGAACTCAAACTGGAAACCGCCCACCTGATCGCCCTGCGCCCGGATGCCGATACCTTCCTGGCGGCAATCAAACAGGCGGGCAAGCGCGTGATCCTGATCACCAACGCCCATCGTGATTCGCTGTCATTGAAGTTGGAACGCATTGAACTGGCGCCGTATTTCGAGCGCTTGATCAGCTCCCACGACTATGGTTTCGCCAAGGAAAACCCACAGTTCTGGGACGCCTTGCAAGCCGACATCCAGTTCGACCCGGCCCGAAGCCTGTTTATCGACGATACCTTACCGATCCTGCGCAGTGCACAGGCGTTTGGCGTGGGGTATTTGCTGGCGGTGAAAGAACCGGACAGCCAAAAAGGGCCGAAGGACACCGGGGAATTTGCAGCAGTCGAGGATTACCGGGATCTCATTGTCGGGCTCTGATCAAATGTGGGAGGGGGCTTGCTCCCGATGGCAGTGTGTCAATCAAAGCTTCCTTGACTGACACGCCGTCATCGGGAGCAAGCCCCCTCCCACCTTTTCGCCCGTGTATTACTCAGGAATACGCAGCGTCTGCCCTGGGTAAATCTTGTCTGGATGGGACAACAGCGGCTTGTTGGCCTCGAAGATCTTGTTGTACAGGTTGGCATTGCCGTACACCGTCAGGGAAATCGCGCTGAGGGTGTCGCCCTTTTTCACCACGACGAAACGGGCGGCGGCAACCGCCGGGCCGGATACGGTGATCTGGTCATCCACACTGGCCACACCGGCAATATTGCCCAGCGCCAGCAGAATCTTCTCTTTCTCTTCCTGGGTCGCGACTTCACCGGTTACGGTCACTTTGTCGCCATCCACCGTGGTCTGCACATTCGGATTACCCAGACCCACCTTCGCCACGTGTTCCTTCAACTGCTCACTGGCGTTTGCATTACCCGGCGTCAACAGATCGATCAACTTCTCGCCGGCTTCCTTTACAAAGCTCAAAAGACTCATGGTGCGCTCTCCTTGATGTTTGATTTCCAGATGCCAAAGACTAGACCAACCCTAAACGCTTGGGTTCCAGCCCGACCAAAGACCCAAACGCGCTAGAATCCCCCCGCCATTGGAATAAGCCCTGGAGCGAAGATGGACATCAAGCAGCTGAAATTCCTCATCGCCCTCGACGAGACCCGTCACTTCGGCCAGGCCGCGGCGCGTTGCCACATCACCCAGCCGACCCTGTCGATGCGTCTACGCAGCCTTGAAGAAGAGCTGGACTTGCCACTGGTCAATCGCGGCCAGCGTTTCGAAGGCTTTACCGCCCCTGGCGAACGGGTGCTGGCCTGGGCACGCACGGTGCTGGCGGCCTATGACGGCTTGCAGGCCGAAGCAGCCGCCTGTCGTGGCAACCTGGTGGGGACGCTGCGCCTGGGTGTGGTGCCGTTGTCGAGCTTTGATCCGCTGGCATTGATGCAACAACTGCACAAGGAGCATCCGAGCCTGCGCTTTGAGCTCTCGGCCCTCAGTTCCGAGCAGATCCTCGAACAGTTGGCGAGCAATCGCCTGGACCTGGGGGTGTCCTACCTTGACCGCCTGGACAACGAACGCTTCGACTCCCTGGCCCTCGGCGAAACCCGCATGGGCCTGCTCTACGACCAGCGCTATTTCAGTTTTGGCGACAAGCCGCTGAGCTGGGAGGCATTGATCGAACTGCCCCTGGGCATGCTCACCAGTGGCATGCACTTCCGTCAGTCCATCGACCACAACTTTCACAGCCGGGGCCTGCACCCGCAGCCCCTGTTACAAACCGACGCCGTCCATCAGTTGTTACAAGCTGTGCATGGCGGGCTGTGCTGCGCAGTCATGCCGCTGGACGGCGGCCTCGACGCCCTCACCGAACACTTGCGCCTGCAACCTATCGAAGACGCCCACACCCTGGCGCGCCTGGGCTTGATCATGCGGCGCAGCGCGCCTCGCTCGGCGCTGGCGGAGGCGTGTTTCGCGCTGTTTCAGAAATCGCAAACAAAGTCTTGATCGACGTCATCTATCGGTAGATCAGTACTGGCAATTAGACGCGACGCTTTGTCGCGCCTAGTCTAAACACTGATCAATCCGCCGGTGGTACTGCCCCATGAACGCCAAGCGCCCAGTCTGCGCGGCGCCTGCTCCGCAAACGTCCGCGCCCGTCGCCAGCCAGAGCTACCAGTTTTGCAACCTTGAACACACCGAAGTCGCCAGCACAGCCTTGGCGGAAGAAGTGGCGTTGGCGATTGCCTATAACGACATCAGCCAGGCAGTCATGCTCGTCACGCCGACGGACCTCGAAGACTTTATTGTTGGGTTCAGCATCGGCAGCGGCATTATCGCCGACGTTAGCGACATTTATGATCTGAAACTCAGCGGTTCGGGCTCGACCCAATACGCTCAGGTACAGATCTCCAGCCGTGCGTTCTGGAACCTCAAGCAGCAGCGTCGCCAATTGGCAGGCACCAGCGGCTGCGGCCTGTGCGGAGTGGAAGCAGTGGAACAGGCCCTGCCGGACCTTAAAGTGCTGCCCGGCGCGCCCTTGCCGCCTGCCGAATGGCTCGACGGCCTGCGCCAGCGCATCAGTGCGTTCCAGCCCTTGGGCCAGTACAGCGGCGCAGTGCATGCGGCCGTGTTCATGAATAACGAGGGTGAATTGCTGATGGGCCGTGAAGACATCGGCCGGCACAACGCCCTCGACAAGTTGATCGGCGCGCTGATTCGCCAACAGATCCCGACCGACGGCGGGCTGGCGATTGTCACCAGCCGTTGCAGCCTCGAATTGATCCAGAAAGTCCTGCGCGCGGGCATCCAGACCCTGGTCAGCCTGTCGTCGCCCACCGGCTTGGCCCTGCAATGGGCCCGCCGGCATAACCTCAATCTCATCCACCTGCCGCAGAAAAGTGCGCCGCGGGTCTACAGCCCTGCGATGGAGAACCAGCCGTGAGCAATCATCATCAAGCCGACCAAACCCCAACCCCGCGCTACAAGCCCTACAAAGGCCCGGCTGGCGGCTGGGGCGCGCTGATCAGCGTGGCACAGGCGTGGTTGACCAGCGACAACGCGCTGAAAAACCTGCGCATGATGCTCAAGACCAACCAGAACGGCGGCTTTGACTGCCCGGGCTGCGCCTGGGGCGACTCGCCGGAAAGCGGCATGGTCAAGTTCTGCGAGAACGGCGCCAAGGCGGTCAACTGGGAAGCCACCAAGCGCCGGGTCGATGCGGCATTCTTCGCCAAACACAGCGTCACCGCGTTGCTGGAGCAAAGCGACTATTGGCTCGAGTACCAGGGCCGCCTGACCGAGCCAATGCGCTACGACGCTGAAACCGACCGCTACACCCCCATCAGCTGGGAGGCGGCCTTCGACCTGGTCGGCAAACACCTCAACGCCCTGCCCAGCCCGGACATGGCGGAGTTCTACACCTCGGGCCGTGCCAGTAACGAAGCGGCGTACCTGTACCAGCTGTTCGTGCGCGCCTACGGCACCAACAACTTCCCGGACTGCTCGAACATGTGCCACGAGGCCAGCGGCGTGGCCCTGGCGCAGAGCGTGGGCGTCGGCAAAGGCACCGTGACCTTTGATGACTTCGAGCATGCCGATGCGATTTTCGTGTGGGGCCAGAACCCCGGCACCAACCACCCACGCATGCTTGAACCGCTGCGTGAAGCGGTGAAACGCGGCGCCCAGGTGGTGTGTATCAACCCACTCAAAGAGCGTGGCCTGGAACGCTTCCAGCATCCGCAGCACCCGCTGGAAATGCTCACCAACGGCGACAAGCCGACCAACACCGCGTACTTCCGCCCGGCGCTGGGGGGTGACATGGCGATTCTGCGCGGCATGGCCAAGTTCCTGCTGCTGTGGGAACGCCAGGCTCAAGCCGAAGGCAAGGACGCCGTGTTCGACCACGCCTTCCTCAATGAACACACCGCCAACGTGCTCGATTACCTGGGCCAGATCGACGATACGTCCTGGGATGAAATCGTCGCCCAGTCCGGCCTGCCCCTGGTCGAGATCGAGCAAGCGGCGCGCATGTACGCCAAGGGCAAGAACGTGATCATGTGCTGGGCGATGGGTATCACCCAGCACCGCCACTCGGTGCCGACCATCCAGGAAATCGCCAACCTGATGCTGCTGCGCGGCAACATCGGCCGCCCCGGCGCCGGCCTGTGCCCGGTGCGTGGCCACAGTAACGTGCAGGGCGACCGCACCATGGGCATCAACGAACGTCCACCGGTGGCGTTCCTCGACGCCCTGGAGCGCCGCTTCCAGTTCCAGGTGCCGCGCACCAACGGGCACAACGTGGTGGAAGCGATTCACGCCATGCTCGAAGGCCGCTCCAAGGTGTTTATCGGCCTGGGCGGCAACTTCGCCCAAGCCACCCCGGACAGCCCGCGCACCTTCGAAGCCCTGCGCAATTGCGACCTGACCGTGCAGATCAGCACCAAGCTCAACCGCAGCCACTTGATGCACGGCAAAGACGCGCTGATCCTGCCGTGCCTGGGCCGCACCGACATCGACATCCAGGCCGAAGGCCCGCAAGCGGTGACGGTGGAAGACTCGTTCAGCATGGTCCACGACTCCAACGGCCAACTGCAGCCACTGTCGAAGTTGATGAAATCGGAACCGGCCATCCTCGCCGGCATCGCCGCCGCGACCTTGGGCAGCAAACCGGTGGACTGGAACTGGTTGGTGGCCGATTACAGCCGCATTCGCGACCTGATCGCCGATACCATCCCAGGCTTCAAGGACTTCAACGAGCGCCTTAAACACCCCGGTGGTTTCTACCTGGGCAACTCCGCCGGTGCACGACGCTGGAACACGCCTTCGGGCCGCGCCAACTTCCGCCCGAACATCCTGCCCAAGGACCTGATCCACGAGCGCACTCACGCCACGGGCCGCGTTCCGGACCTGATCATGCAGTCGATGCGCTCCCACGATCAGTACAACACCACCATTTATGGCCTGGACGACCGCTATCGCGGGGTCAAAGGCCAGCGTGACGTGCTGTTCGTCAACGAAGCCGACATCATCCGCCTGGGCTTCAAGCCGGGGCAGAAGGCAGACATCGTGTCGCTTTGGGAAGACGGTCGTGAGCGTCGGGTGAAGGGCTTCACCTTGTTGGCGTTTGATATTCCGGCGGGGCAGGCTGCGGCTTACTACCCGGAAGTGAACCCGCTGGTGCCGCTGGAAAGCACCGGGGACGGCAGCCATACACCGACGTCGAAGTTCGTGGCGATACGTTTGGAAGCTGCGAGTGACAATGGGCTGATCATGGCGCGTTCGGCCTGACTGATCATTTCGGGCACAAAAAAGGCCGCTTTTGCATAAAAGCGGCCGTTCCGAAGTAGCTAAAGACTCGCAAAAATCACTTAAGTTCCCCAGTTAAAACAGTAACTTATAGAATTGTGTACAACTCGTGTTACTGGTCGGATTTCTATTGTAACCATGTCAATACAGCCTCAGGATCGCGCCGTCATCCTCTTGAGGTCTCTCTATGAAGTTCTCCTCGATTCTCTTGTTGTCCCTTGGCCTGGTCAGTGGCGCAGCCATGGCCGGCGGCACCACCGAAGCCGGTGTGGGCGGCGCATTGGGCGGGGTTCTAGGCTCGGTTGTCGGCCAGCAGTTGGGCGGCAACACCGGTTCGACCATCGGCGCGGCCCTGGGTGGCGCAGGCGGTAGCGCGGTCGGCGCCGACAAGCGCAGCCGCGGTGAAGCAGCCATTGGTGGCGCACTGGGCGCAGCCGGCGGTAACGTAGTGGGCCGCAGTGTCGGCGGCAGCACCGGAGCACTGATCGGTTCAGCGGCCGGTGGTGGCGCGGGTGGTGCGCTGGGCAACTACATGGGCAACAAGAGTGATGACGATGATCGTCGTGGTCGTGATAGCCGCCGTTATGACCGCGATGACCATCGCGGCCGCGGCCATGCCTACGGGCATCGCAAGAACAAGCATCACTACCGTCACCGGTAAGCGCTAAAGAACACTGCAAAACCAATGTGGGAGGGGGCTTGCTCCCGATAGCAGAGAGTCAGCCACTAGTGTGCTGCCTGACCCACCGCTATCGGGAGCAAGCCCCCTCCCACATTGAGTTCCGTGGTGCCTGCAGGCCGAAGTCAGACCACCAACCGCTGCAACGCCTCGCGCAACAACCCCGGGATCGTCACCGGCTGGTTAGTCCCCCGATCCACGAACACATGCACAAAGCGCCCCGCCGCACAGGCATCCTCTTCGCCTGCCTTGAACACCGCCAACTCGTACTGCACAGAGCTGTTGCCCAACTTGCCCACCCGCAGGCCGATTTCCACGCGGTCGGGAAAGGCAATCGATGCGAAGTAATCGCACGCCGAACTCACCACAAACCCCACCACCTCACCGTCATGAATATCCAACCCACCCTGTTCGATCAGGTAGGTATTCACCGCCGTGTCGAAGAAGCTGTAGTACGTGACATTGTTCACATGGCCGTACACATCGTTGTCGTGCCAGCGCGTGATGATTGGCTGGAAGTGACGGTAATCGGCGCGTTGCGGCATTGAGTCAGGCATGGGCACGTCTCATGAAAGTAGGGTTACAGGTCATTCAAATGGGCTTGGGCCCACTCACGCACATCGGCGTAGGGGTAGTCCTCCAGCGCAGCAAAACCGGGAATGCCCCGCGCCTTCAACTTGGTAAACAACGGCACGCTGATACCGCCCAGGAAACGTGTCAGCCGCTCAGCGCCCGGCAATTGGCCGGTGTGCTCATGATGCCTGTGGATAAAATCACCGCACAGCCCCATGAAGTTTTTATCCACAAGCGGCGGCAGGCTCGGCGGCGCCGGCAAATGCGCGACATGGCCATGGCACACAGAACAGTGCCCGCAGCGCTGCGGTGCATTTTCATCGCCGAAGTACCCGGCCAGCCGCTGCCCCAGGCAATGCTCAGTGGCGAACAGATCAAGCATGGCGTGAATCCGCGCCACTTCCGTCACCTCGTGTTGCTTGAAGCCTGTGTATAACTCGACGCTCAACACCTGTGGGTCAAAGTCGGTATCCAGCAGGCTGTAGACCTCAGTCATCTGCTTGCTTTCCAACTCGATGAGGCCTTGCTCCTGGAAGTAATCCAGCGCCTTCACCACGCGGCTGCGCTCGGCATTGTGTTGCTGATAAAGCGCGTCGAAATCCACGGTCGCCCAGGTTTTCGCGCGCTTGCACACTTGGATAATCGCCGCGACAAACTGCTGGCGCTCGCCGGAAAAACGCGCCAGCAACGCCTCGGGTTCGATCAGGTACTTGAAGCGGTACTCGGCATAAAACGCGTAGCGCGGCGCTATAACGCCCTTGAGCTCCAGTTGCACCAACAGGGTCTTCAGCGGCAGCTCGCGAATGTTGCTGTGGTCCGATAACGACCGCAGCAAGAACTCCCACTGGCCGTCACTCCTCGCCGCCTGTAGCTCCTCCAGCACACGGCGAATACCGTCCTGCTCGGGCGTATCGCCATACACAAAGTTTTCCAGCACATTGAGGCTGTCGCGGTTGGCCAATACCAGGCAGTCCGAGGGCAGCCCATCACGCCCCGCGCGGCCGATTTCCTGGCTGTAGTTCTCGATGGATTTGGGCAGGTCAAAATGCACCACATTGCGGATGTCACTCTTGTCGATGCCCATGCCGAACGCGATGGTGGCGACGATGCAATTGGAGCGCCCACCCATGAAGCGCTGCTGGATGCCCTCACGCCTGTCGTGGGGCAAGCCGGCGTGATACGCCTCGGCCTGGATGCCGTTGCGGTTCAGATGCTCGGCAATCTGCTCGGCGGTTTTTTGCAAGGTGACATAGACGATGCTGGGCTGGTTGGCCCGCTCGTTCATCCACTGCACCAGGCGACGACGTTTGTCCGCACCGGCGACCGGCTCCACCAACAGGTTGAGGTTAGGCCGGTAGAAGCCCGTGGTGACCACGTCGTCCGGTGCAATGGCGAACTTGGCCTGCATGTCGGCAATCACCTTGGGCGTGGCCGTAGCCGTCAGCAGCAGCGCTTGTGGGATCTTGAACTGGCGCTGGTAGTCCGGCAGCTTCAAATAGTCCGGGCGGAAGTTGTGACCCCACTCGGAAATACAGTGCGCCTCATCCACCACCAGCAGCGAGATCTGCACACTTTGCAGGAAGTTGCGAAAGCGCTCGTTCTTCAAGCGTTCCACGGAAATCATCAGGATTTTCAACTCGCCCGAACGCGCACGAGCCATCACGTCATTGGCGTCCTCACGACTTTGCGCCGAATCGATACTGCCCGCCGAAATACCGTGGCGCTGCAGGAAGCCCAACTGGTCCTGCATCAACGCCAACAGCGGCGACACCACCAGCGTCAGGTGCGGCAGCAACACCGCCGACAGCTGATAACACAGGGACTTGCCCGACCCCGTAGGAAAAATGGCCGCAGCCGAACGACCGGCCAGTACGGCGCTGACCGTTTCTTCCTGGCCCAAACGAAACTGTGGATAACCAAAGACCTGCTGGAGGGTGTCGTGCATAGGCTGTCACTCCATTGACCGCTGAAAGTGGCTTAAAAACGTAGCCCAGTAAGTTCAGCGAATCGAGAAAGGTCGCATGGAAAAAAGAGACAGGATGATACACAGGGTGCAGCAATGGCCTTGGGCCAAATTCGACAAGTTCGACTGTGGATGTAGGAACACCACAAACAAAATGTGGGAGGGGGATTGCCCCCCGCCCACATTTCAGAACTGCGCTACAGCTGAATCAGCGGTTCTGCACCCGCTCAATCGCCGTGTCATACACCGGATTGGCCTTCTGTTCCTTGGCCAACTGGTAGTGACGCAACGCATCCGCGAACTGCCCCGCCGCTTCGTAGATCCGCGCAATGTTGTAGTAGGCACCTGCACGCACGGTGGCAGCATTGGCGCCGGTGGCAAGGGCGATAGCCTTGCGGTTGGCCCAGATCGACTCGGCAGTGTTGCCGGCTTTCTGATACGCCAGGCCAAGGTTGCCGTAGGCCTTGCCGAACCCATTGTCCAGCTCGATAGCCTGGCGGAACAGGTCGATGGCCTGGTCAAGTTTGCCGGCCTGGTAGGCCGCTTCGCCCTGAAGGTTCAGACGTTTCGCATCGGTTTGTACGGAAGAGCTGACGGTGACTGCGGTGACCGCCACGCTGTCATCCAGCAGCGGTTTGACTTCGTTGAGCACATTGGCGGCATTCACTGTCACGCCGCTGAAGGTGTTGATGTCCTGGAAGTCGCCGCTGCCGGTCATGCGGAACACCGTCCACAGGTTGCCGCTGCGGTTCTTAGGCACGTAGTAAGTACGCACCAGCGATTGGCCCATGTACACGAACACCTTGGCTTCGCTGTCGGACAACTGGCGCGAGCCTGGGTTGCCTCCATTGCTGTAGTCGTGCACGGCATAGACGTAGCTTTCGCCGTAGTGCTTTTTCTGCAGGGTGATGGTTTCCGGACCGTAGCTGTCGGTGTCATCCACATCCAACTCGGCGTCGGTACCCTTCTGGTTCTCGAAGTAGATGTTATTGCCGGGGAAAATCATGTGGGAATCGAGGTCACTCGGCGTCTTGCCCCAGGTCAGCACCACACGCAGGCCATCGAGGTTTTCCATCACCGGGCTGATGGCGTAGGTCATGCCCGCGCATGGGCACTTCACCACCAGGTTGGAGTAGCCAGGTTTCTTGATGATCAGCAGGTTGCTCGCATCATCGGCGGCCTCACTGGTCAGCGTCACTTGGCCCTGGGCGTTGGTGCGGCCCACCACGTTCTGTGCGCCGTTACGTTGCAGCAGCACTTCGGCATCAGCGATTTTCTGGTCCTTGACCACCGCACTGAGCACTTCGATCGGCAACTGCCCGGCCTGGACCGAAAAAGCCACCGCACACAATGACATCGCCGAAGCAACACGAAGCAAACCCATGCTTAACTCCCTTTAAGTAGCGGGCGGAAATCGCCCTACAAGATTTTTGCGGTGAAACATACGCTGAATTCCGAGTGTCGGCGGATTTTTTGTACAGAATGTGACGTGGTTTTTATCCCGCCTTCCCGTTGAAGCATTGCGCTACAATCAAACCTTGCTACCCAGGAGTGCGCTGCGATGAGCGAACTGACGTTTGAGCAAAAACAGGATCATTACCACAAGATCCGCCGTTCCAATTACCTGGCCAGCCTGCGCCTGGAAGGGTTCGACACCCAACCGGCCGACGTCGACAAACCCCTGCCGACCCGCGAAACCGTGCTTGCCAAGTACCGCAACACGCCACGCTGATGCTCGACAAATACGGGGTGGGCCAGGATCCGTACTGCTATCCCGGTAGCAGCGTCCTGCGCAACCGCCTCGATTTGCTCGACGAAACTCGCCTGCACCAGGCTGAGCGGGAATTATCCGAAATCGCCGTAGGCAGCCTCCCGCTCTTCCCCCCGCCCTACGACCTCGAACGCCTGCAACACATCCACCGCACGCTGTTCGGTGACGTCTACGACTGGGCCGGTGAGCTACGCAGCGTCAACATCCAAAAGGGCGACACCCTGTTCTGCACCCCGGAACGCATCCCACCGGAAGCCGCGAAGATCATCCGGCAGATGGCCGAGGCCAACTGGTTTGTCGGCGCCAGCCAAACCGAGTTGGTAAGCAAGATTGCCGAAGCCTATGGCGACCTCAACGTCATCCACCCTTTCCGCGAGGGCAACGGCCGGGCGCAGCGGATTTTGTTTGAACAGATCATCGTGAACGCGGGGTTCTCGGTGAACTGGTGGCTGGTCAAACACGCGGCATGGATACCGGCGAATATTGACGCGGTGGCGTGTGATTATCGGGGCTTGGAGGCGATTTTTGAGCGGTGTATCAGCAGGCCTGCCGGGCAGTGATCGTTCCTCACGCTCTGCGTGGGAACGATCTGAAATCTAAGCAACACCCTTTGTAGGAGCGAGCTTGCTCGCGAACATCATCAACGATGACGCGGTAAACCAGAACAAACGCGGCGTCCTTGAGTTTTTCGCGAACAAGTTCGCTCCTATAACCGACCAGCTTTGCTTGTTAAATCACTGCCAAGCCACAAATGCCGGAAACGGCCGTAGGAAACCTCCAAACACCGCGACATCCTCTTCCCAAACTGCTCCAAACACCCGCTTGACCCTCTACAGAAGTTACCCGTAGCTGAATGAAAATAGCGCGGTCTCAACTTTCTCGGCAGAAACCTGTGAACATCGAAAGGACTCAACACATCGGCCACTATGACGTCATCTTCACAGAGATTCGCTTCACTGTTGTGCCTGACAATCGGCATGCTTTGGTCAATCTATGCCTGCTTGAAACAAAAACGGCAGCGCGACAAGTGCGCGATCAGATACGTAGGCTGTACGAAAAAATGCTGGCCAGAGATTTGCCATGCGAAATGGCGGTCGCGATTTCCCATCCTTTGAGACGGAATCAGGCCGATCGGTTAAACGACCAAAACGTGCTCATCAAACAAATAATCTCCGGAGCGGTTAAAGCACCGGGGATTGCCATTTCAACCGTAACCGCGGGCTTCGTTGGAGATACGATTTCCGGCAAGCTTCGTAGATATCACGCTGGAGACATCATCATCGGTCTGGATGCCAGTGTGAGAGGAGGCATAGGGCCTCAGCGGTCAACACTCTCAATGCATGTCTACTCGGACGAGTCTTAGTGACATGGCCCTTTACCTTCAATCCGCTTCCTTTCTCATTATCTATTTGGTGCTGCACTACCAAATCACAGACCCAATGCTCAGAAAGCACTTCGCAGTCACATGTCTTACAACAGGTCTTATTTTGACGTTCCTACTACCCTATGTAGCGGTGATCCTCAGAATGCCCCTCCTACCTGTCTTTGTATTCTTGATAGGCTTGGCGCTCTTCATCACTCGAAACAAATACCGCCTCCAACGCAACCAGCCCCTTCATCCACTCCAGCGTGCCCCCACCATGAACCTCGCCCCCAACTTCCCCGAAGACCCCGTGATGCAGCAACTCCTGCAACTGCTGCACGAAGAAATCGGCCTGCCGAAACACAAGACCATCCGCCTGCAAACCTCGCTCAATTTCGACCTGGGCTGTGACGGCAGTGAAGCCAAGCAACTCATGGAAGCGCTGGAGCAGGAATTCGCCCTCGACCTGGGCGACTACGACACTTATCGTTACTTTAACCCACCGGTTTTTGACGTGTTCCTCAAACGCCGGGGCAAGGGGCATGGCGACAAGGTCCCGCTGACCATCGGCATGCTCTACCTGGCCATCAAGACCCACAGCTGGGACACACAGACACTGGAAAACCTCAGCTGAGCGAACACCGGCCCCGCACTCAAAACAACTAAGGACCTTACATGGACGTAACAATGGGCCTGCTGGCCGCCCTGCTCTGGGGTGGTACGGATTTCCTCGTGGGTCTCAACGCCAGGGCCGTGGGCGTTAAGCGCGCGGTGTACTTCGGCCAGGCCCTCGGCTTCGTGATCATGACCTTGCTGCTGATCATCTTCCCCGCCTTGCTCTTCAAATCCCTGAACGCCTCGATGAGCGTCTGGCTGCTGGGCATTGCCGCCGCACTGTTCACCGTCTCCGGCGCCCTTGCCCTGTCCAAGGCCTTCGCCCTGGGCAAAGCCGCCATCGTGGCGCCGCTGGTGACGTCCTACGGCGTCGTCACCACACTGCTGTCCTGGGCCAGCGGCGAACACATCAGCCTGATCCAACTCGGTTGCATCGCCCTGTGCGTCATCGGCGTGATCCTTTCCAGCCTCCACAAGGACAATGGCATCCCGCACAGCAGTTCAAACCGCTCCATCGCTTACGCGATGCTTGCCGCGTTGCTATACGGCACGAGCTTCTGGCTACAAGGTCGCTACACACTGCCCGCGCTGGGGCCGATCACCATGCTTTGGCTCGGCTACCTGGTAGGGCTGTGCGTGCTGGTGGTGATGGTGCTGAAGATCAAGGACGGCCTGAAGATTCCGCCGCTGAAAAACTGCGCCACGCTGACAGGGGCAAGCCTGATGAACCTGGGGGGATTTTCGGCGTTTTCGTGGGGAGCGATGGCGGGGTCGGTTTCGGTGGTGACGGTGATCAGTACGTTATCAGGGGGGATTGCGGCGATTTTGGGGTTTGTGTTTTTCAAGGAGCGGTTGTCGGCGGTGCAAGTGCTGGGGGTTGTGCTGGTGCTAGTCGGGGCGGTGGTCCTGCATATCGTCGACTAACCTTTCACGCACAAAAAAGCCGCCCACAAGGGGCGGCTTTTTAACCGCTTTCGAATCTTACAACTTCGGACCCGCAGCCTTGATCGCGTCGCTCACTTCAAACTTCTTGAAGTTCTCGATGAACAGACCGGCCAGCGCCTTCGCTGCTTCATCGTAAGCCGCCTTGTCAGCCCAGGTGTTACGTGGGTTCAACAGGCCGGTCTCAACGCCCGGTACGGTCAATGGCACGTCGAGGTTGATGGTGTCGAGGTGTTCGGTTTCAACACCGATCAACGCGCCGCTCTGGATCGCTGCGATCACGCCGCGAGTGGTCGGGATGTTGAAGCGCTTACCGACGCCGTAGCCGCCGCCGGTCCAGCCGGTGTTGACCAAGTAGACCTTGGAGCCGAAGCCGCGGATGCGCTTGATCAGCAGCTCTGCGTATTCGCCGGCCGGGCGTGGGAAGAACGGCGCGCCGAAGCAGGTGGAGAAGGTCGACTTGATGCCGCTGCCCGAACCCATTTCGGTGGAACCGACCAGCGCGGTGTAACCGGACAGGAAGTGGTAGGCCGCCTGCTCGTTGTTCAGGATCGACACTGGCGGCAGCACGCCGGTCAGGTCGCAGGTCAGGAAGATCACCGCTTTCGGCTCGCCGCCGAGGTTCTTCTCGGAACGCTTCTCGACGTGCTCCAGCGGGTAAGCGGCGCGGCTGTTCTGCGTCAGGCTGGCATCGGCGTAGTCGGGCAGGCGGGTCTGCTCGTTGAGCACGACGTTTTCCAGCACGGCGCCGAACTTGATGGCCTTCCAGATCACCGGCTCGTTCTTCTCGGACAGGTCGATGCACTTGGCATAGCAGCCGCCTTCGATGTTGAAGACAACGCCTTCGCCCCAACCGTGCTCGTCGTCACCGATCAGGTAACGGCTTTCGTCGGCCGACAGGGTGGTTTTGCCGGTGCCGGACAGGCCGAAGAACAGGGTTACATCGCCTGCTTCGCCGATGTTGGCCGCGCAGTGCATTGGCAGCACGTCGGCAGCCGGCAGCAGGAAGTTCTGCACCGAGAACATGGCTTTCTTCATTTCACCGGCGTAGCGCATGCCGGCGATCAGCACTTTTTTCTGGGCGAAGTTGAGGATCACGCAACCGTCGGAGTTGGTGCCGTCACGCTCAGGCACGCACTCGAAGTTGGCCACGTTGAGCACTTGCCACTCGTCACGGTCGGCCGGGTTGTACTGGGCGGGGTTGATGAACAGGCAACGACCGAACAGGTTCTGCCAGGCAGTCTGGGTGGTCATCTTCACGGCCAGGTAGTGGTCTTCGGCAGCCCCTACGTGAACATGGGAAACGAAGTGCTCCTGCGCGTTGTTGAACGCCTCGACGCGCGCCCACAGGGCATCGAACTTGTCGGCCGGGAACTTGCGGTTGATCGGGCCCCAGGCGATGGAATCCTGGGTGGAAGGCTCTTCAACGATGAAACGGTCGACTGGCGAACGGCCGGTACGGTGACCGGTTTCTACGACCAGCGCGCCGGTATCGGCAAGCACGCCTTCACCGCGCTGCAGGGCTTCTTTGACCAGATCGTCAACACTCAGATCGGTGTATACGGCGTTATTGGCTTGCGTCATGAGGTTCCCCGTCGGCCTATGGCCGAGTGCTCCAAACGTTTTGTAGTAGAAAGTTGCGCACTACTACCGCGAAAAAAGTGGGCCGGATTATGCCAGAAAAGCCCAAAAATAGTAGGGCCCTCCCGTCAGAACACCTCTAATCCGACATTTGTCAGGTGATTTACCTGTGCTTAAACGTTTTAGTGGCGGGTGTCGGAAGGCGTGTCGATACCTGCGCCGGCGAACAATTGCGCTACATCGGCAGCGTCGAACAGGTAGCGCTGGTTGCAGAACTGGCAGTCGATCTCGATATTGCCACCGTGTTCCACCACTAGGTTCTGCGCATCTTCCAGGCCCAGGCTGACCAAGGCGTTACCTGAACGCTCGCGAGAGCAGCTGCAGTGGAAGTGCAGGGTTTGCGCGTCGAACAGGCGCACGGGGTCTTCGTGGTACAGGCGGTGCAGGATGGTTTCGTTGTCCAGGCCCAGCAGTTCTTCGGCTTTCAGGGTATCGGCCAAGGCAATGCAGTGCCGCCAGCTTTCAGCGCGATCTTCGTCGTCCTTGATACGGTCGGCCGGCAGTTGTTGCAGCAACATGCCACGGGCGCGCTGGCCATCGGCGTTGAGCCAGAATTTGGTGCCCACTTGCTGGGACATCACGAAATAGTTGGTGAAGCATTCCGAAAGCGTTTTGCCATCGAGGTCGACGATGCCTTGGTAACGCTGGCCTACGGTCGGGTCGACGGTGAGCGCCAGGACGCCGTTGGGCATCAGGTCGGCCAGGGCGGCGTCCGGGGCAATCTGGTCGGCTTCATAACGGGCCAGGCCACGGATTTCGCGCTCGCTGGAGCACTCGATCATCAGCAGAGGAATCGGCCCTTCGGAACGGGCTTGCAGAATCAGCAAACCGTCGAACTTCATGGTGCCCACCAGCAACGCAGCAGCTGCCATCAGCTCACCGAGCAGTTGCGCGACCGGCTCCGGATAGGGGTGTTTGGCAAGGACTTCGGCGTAGCTGCGCTCCAACGAAACCATTTCGCCGCGGGCGTCGCTCTCGTCGAAGATGAAGCGTTGGGTGAAGTCGGTATCCGGTAGATCAGTCATAGGTCTGGGTATCTGAATTGATGACAAATTGGTTACAAGATTTATAAAATTAAACGCTTTAGCACCATATTGGTGCGGTTCTCTCCTGGAAACAGAGAGCGTCTATAGAGCGAAGAGGGACAGTTTATGAACAATCCGGGTTTGTTCCAAGCCAAGTGGAACCTCCGGCGATGGGCTCTGTGCAATCTACTCGCTATCGGGCTGCTGTGTTTTTGGCTGTGGCCCACGGGGCAGATGCTGTGTGTGATTTTCGACGAGTGGCTGTTTCACCTGCTCAACGACCCGCTGGCGAGCAACGCAACATGGCTGCACGTGTGGGCCGTGGCCAGTTTGCGGCCGTTTGACGCGGTGGTCGGGGTGATCCTGCTGACGCTGCTGATTCGCGGCGACTGGGTGTTCAAAGCCGCGCAGGCACGCCAGGCACTGTTAGGTTTTGTCGGCATTTTGTTGCTGTTGTTGTTCATCCGCATGCTGTTTTCCAAACTCGCGGCGCAGATGGGCTGGCAGCACAGCAGCCCATCGATGGTGATCGGCGGGGCGATTCAAATGAGTGACTATTTCCCGGGGTTGGAGAAGACCTGGGAGTTGAAGGACCGCTCAAGCCAGAGCTTTCCGGGGGATCATGCTTCGGTGCTGTTGATCTGGGCGATGTTCATGACGGTGTTCGCCAAGCGCATCGGCCAGGTGCTGGTGATCTGGGGCCTGGCGCTATTGTTTATGATGCCGCGGCTGGTGGCAGGTGCGCATTGGGGGCAGGACGATTATATCGGCGGGGTCTTGCTGGCGCTGTTGGCGTTGGGCTGGGGGTATTACACGCCGTTTGCCGCGAAGGTGTCGGGGGTTTTGCTACAAGTGACCACGCCGATCTTCGGGTTACTTGGCAAGCTGCCGGTGATCGGTGGATTGAGCGTCGTGCGCACATCCCCTTAACGCTGCCGGCCAAATGTGGGAGGGGGCTTGCTCCCTCCCACATTGGACTGGGGCTCTGCGCAATCAGTCATCATTGCCACTGCCGCGGAACTTGAACAGGTCGCGGCGCTGCTTCTTGCTCGGCTTGCCATCGGTGGTCATCCCCGTGGCGCCCGCCTTGCGCATGGCTGCCGCATTTTCGCGCTTGGCAATGCTGGTTTCGGTTTCGGTGTACAGCGCTTGTGCTTCGGGTGCGCCACGGCGCACGATGGAAAGTGCCTGAACCACGACGGTCTTTTCGTCAAAACCTATCCGAATCTGCAACTCATCACCGACACGTGGCTCTTTGCCCGGTTTACAGCGCTCGCCTCGGTGATGCACCTTGCCACTCTCAATCGCCGCCTTGGCCAAGGCACGTGTTTTAAAGAAACGCGCCGCCCAAAGCCACTTGTCCAGACGGACCTTTTCTTCCTCTTCCTGCTTTTGAGCCACTTGAATTCCTCGCTCTGACAAATGTCGCAACTGTAACGTTGAAACCCTTCGACGCATAAACCTCAAGGCTCACCTAAGATACGCCAGGTAGCACCCTGTTTTCGCGAGGATACGCCGTGACCGACTTTCCCTCTTCACTCACCTCGCCCGACCAGCGTTGCGTAGGCTGCCAACAAAGCGAACCCCTGGGTTTCGATTTTGCGTTCGCCTACCAGCCTATCGTAGACCTTCGGGACCATTCGATTTTTGCCCACGAAGCCTTGGTGCGCGGCACACAAGGCGAAGGGGCGTCGTCGGTGCTGGACCAGGTCAACGACAGCAACCGCTACCGCTTCGACCAGCGCTGCCGCACCCAGGCGATTGCCGGTGCTGCAGCTTTGGGGATGCAAACCCACCTTTCCATCAACTTCATGCCCAACGCCGTGTACCGTCCGGAGTTGTGCATCCGCAGCACCCTGGAGGCGGCGCGCGCGCACAATTTTCCGCTGGATCAACTGATTTTCGAGACACTGGAAAGCGAGCATGTAGATAACTATCGCCATTTGACGAATATTCTGCGTGAATACCGCGAATTCGGCTTCAAGACCGCTATCGATGATTTCGGCGCGGGCTATTCGGGGCTGAATCTGTTGGCTGATTTCCAACCTGACTTGATCAAACTCGACATGGCGCTGATCCGCGATGTCGACCAGGATCGTGTCCGTCAGGTGATCGTCCAGGGGATTGTCACAATCTGTGAGCAGTTGAACGTTACTGTCATCGCCGAAGGCATCGAAAGTGCCGGCGAACGCGACTTTCTGTCTGACTGTGGAATATTTCTGATGCAAGGCTACTGGTTCGCCAAGCCTGCATTCAAAGCCCTGGCCGAGGTTTCACCGAAAGCCTGGGCGAATTGATCGGTTACCCATATTGAAGACATTTGACCATTTGACCGTTGTAGGTCTGCGTGAGTGGGTGGCACTTCCCGACTTGGGAGTGGCAGGCCTGCGCGCAAAGATCGACACCGGTGCCAGCACCTCCAGCCTGCATGCCACCGACATCGAGCCTTTTGAGCGCGACGGGGAGAAGTGGGTACGCTTTACCGCGCACCTGGGCAGCGTGGTGCAACTGCGCCACCGCCGCTGCGAAGCGCCCCTGGTGGCGATGAAAACCATCAAGAGCTCCAATGGCCATGCGCAGGTGCGCTACGTGATCAGCACCACCCTGGCGCTGGGTGATCGGGTATGGCGGGTGGAGTTCACCCTGGCCTGCCGCAAGGCCATGCGTTACCGCCTGTTACTGGGTTCCAAGGCGCTGATTGACGGCCATCTGGTGGTCAATCCCGGCGTCAAGTACGTTCAAGACAAGCCGGTGTTCCCGGTCTCTACTATTTCTGCCCCAGGTGCTGCATGAAGATTGCTGTGCTGTCGCGAAACCCGCGTCTGTATTCCACCCGCCGCCTGGTCGAGGCCGGCACCGAACGCGGCCATGAAATGGTGGTGATCGACACGTTGCGTGCCTATATGAACATTGCCAGCCACAAGCCGCAGATCCACTATCGCGGCAAGCCCCTGGAAGGGTTTGATGCGGTGATCCCGCGTATTGGCGCCTCGGTGACGTTCTATGGCTGCGCAGTGTTGCGCCAGTTCGAAATGATGGGGGTTTTCCCCCTCAATGAATCCGTGGCCATTGCACGCTCGCGGGACAAATTACGCTCGTTGCAACTGCTCTCGCGGCGGGGCATCGGCCTGCCGGTCACCGGCTTTGCCCACTCCCCCGACGACATCCCCGACCTGATCGAAATGGTCAATGGCGCGCCGCTGGTGATCAAGGTGCTCGAAGGCACGCAGGGCATCGGTGTGGTGCTGTGTGAAACCGCGACCGCAGCGGAATCCGTGATCGAGGCGTTCATGGGCCTCAAGCAGAACATCATGGTCCAGGAGTACATCAAGGAGGCCGGCGGTGCGGATATTCGCTGCTTCGTGGTGGGCGACAAGGTGATCGCAGCCATGAAACGCCAAGCCAAGCCTGGGGAGTTTCGCTCCAACCTGCACCGTGGCGGCAGCGCCAGCCTGATCAAGATCACCCCTGAAGAACGAATGACCGCGCTGCGGGCGGCCAAGGTGATGGGGCTGGCCGTAGCGGGGGTCGACATCCTGCGCTCCAACCACGGCCCGCTGGTGATGGAGGTGAACTCGTCGCCGGGCCTGGAAGGAATCGAGACCACCACAGGCAAGGATGTGGCGGGGATCATCATTCAGCATCTGGAGAAGAATGGTGGACCGAATATGACCAGGACCAAAGGCAAGGGTTAGAGACGCGGCTTTAAGCTTCAAGCTATAAGCTGCAAGAAAGGGCAAAAACTGTCTGCTTTTCTCTTGCGGCTTTAAGCTTGAAACTTGCGGCTTTTTCTATACCGCGTCCCTTGGCAGCATCAGCCCAAGCGGCAACCTCACCCGCGCCTCAAGACCACCACCCTCGCGGTTGCGCAGCTCAACATTGCCTCCATGCATCGAAGCAATCCGCCGCACAATCGCCAGCCCCAGGCCAGTACCCTTGCCACCCCGAGCACGGTCGCCACGGGTAAACGGGTTGAAGATACCTTCCAGTTCCGCCGGATCGATCCCCGTACCACGGTCCATCACACTCAGCACCACGTACGGCGCAGCACTGTCGCCAGACACATACGCAGCCACTTCCACATCCGAACCGGCATGGTGCAAAGCGTTGCCGATCAGATTGTTCAGCAGGCGCTTCATCGACACCCGACGCAACGCAAACGGCTGGATCGGCTCAAGGCGCATGCGCACTTGCTCGCCATTCTGGTTATAGGGTGCGACAACCTCACGCACCAGGTCCGTGAGATCAACTTCCTCCACCACCTCGTCACGCCCGTCGCGGATAAACGCCAGGAACTGGTCGAGAATCGCGTCCATGTCTTCGATGTCACGAACCATGTCGTCGGTGAGGTCGCTATGGTTGCCCATCAGCTCCAGGGACAGGCGCAATCGCGTCAATGGCGTGCGCAAGTCATGGGACACCCCCGCCAGCATCAGCTCGCGTTCGCGCCCAGCCTGTTCGACGTCCTCCGCCATCTGGTTGAAGGCGCCATACACCTCGGTCATTTCACTGGGCGTATCGCTGACCGGCAGGCGCACGCTGCGCCCCTGGCCCAATTGGCGGGCGGCAAACACCAGGCGTTTAAGCGGTTGGTTAAGCTGACGAACGAAAATCCACGCGGACGCGGTGGAAAGCAAGCCGATGGCCAGGAACCAGCCCAACACGTTCCAGATCTTCTGCCCCCGCAAAGGATGTGGATACAGCGGAACCTTGATCCAGGCATCGCCCAGGCTCGGCGCCCTCACCCACAGCGCAGGTGAAACATGCATGCGCAATCGCACCTCGGTGTCCTCGCCCAGCTCGGCCTGCATCTGGCGCTGGTAGATCTCGCTGTAAGGCCAATGTTGCTCACCTTCAGGGACGCCGGCCCCGTCAACGCGGGTCAACGTCGACGCCTTGGCTACTTTTTCGCGGTTTTCGGGATCTACCGCCCAGTAACCACGCAGCGTCAGGGCAACACCGTGGCTGTACTGCCGGTCCACCAGCACGTCTTCGTTCATCAACAGATAAACCAGTGTCAGCGCCTTGGAAAACAGAACGACGATGAGCACCAGCCAAAGGGTGCGGGAGAAGAAACTTTGTGGGAACCACAGCGGGGTTTTCATAGATGACAGCTGGACACCTTGCAGGAACGAGCGGCGCTCGCAGAATTGCAGACGCCGGGCATCCCGTCGACCCTCATGGAGTCAAACGCCAGGATGCCCGCCCTGCAAATCATCGATCACTTGGTTGCGGTGCCATCCGGCACAAACACATAGCCCACACCCCAGACCGTCTGGATATACCGAGGCTTGGACGGGTCCGGCTCGATCATCCGGCGCAGACGGGAAATCTGCACGTCGATGGAGCGCTCCAGGGCGTCCCATTCGCGACCACGGGCCAGGTTCATCAGCTTGTCGCGGGTCAGCGGCTGACGTGCGTTCATCACCAGGGCCTTGAGCACGGCGAATTCACCGGTGGTGAGCATGTGCACTTCATCGCCACGCTTGAGCTCGCGGGTCGCCAGCGACAGCTCATAGTCGCCAAAGGTGACGCTTTCGTCTTCGCTGCCCGGCGCGCCCGGTACCGGCGGTGCCTGACGACGCAATACAGCCTTGACCCGCGCCATCAGCTCGTCCGGGTTGAACGGCTTGGCCAGGTAGTCATCAGCGCCCAGCTCGAGGCCCTTGATGCGGCTCAGCTCATCGCCCTTGGCGGTGAGCATGATGATTGGAATCTGGTTGTTCGCGCCGCGCAGGCGCTTGCAGGCGGTGAGGCCGTCTTCGCCGGGCAGCATCAGGTCGAGTACGACTAGGTTGAACACTTCGCGCCCCAGGAGACGGTCCATCTGCTCGGTGTTCGGCACCGCGCGCGCACGATAGCCCTTGGAATTGAAGAAACGCTCCAGCAGGCTGCTCAGCCCCGGATCGTCATCAACGATGAGAATTTTTTCGCCTTCAGCAGTTTGTGCAGTGCTGCTCATTGGATGCTCCTCTTATCTCGGCGCGCATTATGGCGTAGCTGCCGTTATACGCACCGTGTGCATTGTTAGCAGATTTTTCCTCTACTGCCAGCGAACGCGCGCCTTCCAACCACGGGCGCAGTACCCCCCAAGGGCAGAACGCTGGTTATAATGCGGCGCCTTCGTGCAGGGCAACGTCAGATCGTTGCCGTTTACTGCCGGTTTTTTTCACCCGCTTGTCGTGATTTTTTCGATTTCGAGGGTCAATAGGCTGCCTCTTGACCCAGGTAGCGGCGCCAGTCGGGCCGCTCAACCAGCCGCGCAAGGCCTTGTTTTCCGGGCCTGCGGGCTGCTTTTCAGAATTTCAGGTGGTTTTATGGACAGCATCAACAGCCGCATCGCCGAAGAACTCGGTGTACGCCCACAACAGGTCGAAGCGGCCGTCGCTCTACTGGATGAAGGCTCCACGGTGCCCTTCATCGCCCGTTACCGAAAAGAAGTGACCGGCAGCCTCGACGACATCCAACTGCGGCACCTGGAAGAACGCCTGCGCTACCTGCGAGAACTCGACGAACGGCGTATCAGCATCCTCGCCAGCATCGAGGAACAGGGCAAGCTGACGCCTCAGCTTGAACGCGACATCAAGCTCGCCGACACCAAGACCCGCCTCGAAGACCTTTACCTGCCGTATAAACAGAAGCGCCGCACCAAGGGCCAGATCGCCCTGGAAGCCGGCCTGGGCGAACTGGCCGACGGCCTGTTCAACGACCCCTCGCTGACCCCGGACACCGAAGCCGCGCGCTTCGTCAACGCTGAAAAAGGCGTTGCCGACGTCAAGGCCGCCCTCGAAGGCGCCAAGTACATCCTGATGGAGCGCTTCGCCGAAGACGCCAACCTGCTGGAAAAACTGCGCAGCTATCTGAAACAGGAAGCCATCCTCAGCGCCCGCGTCATTGCCGGCAAAGAGGAAGAAGGCGCCAAGTTCCGCGACTACTTCGAACACGACGAGCCGCTGAAAAGCATGCCGTCCCACCGTGCGCTGGCAATTTTCCGCGGCCGCAACGAAGGTATTCTCAGCTCCGCGCTGAAAGTCGGCGACGAACTGCCGGGCACCATGCACCCGTGCGAAGGCATGATCGGGCAACAATTCGGCATCCAGAATCAGAATCGTCCTGCGGACAAGTGGCTCGGTGAAGTCGTGCGCTGGACCTGGAAGGTCAAGCTCTACACCCACCTGGAAACCGACCTGCTCGGCGAGTTGCGCGACGGTGCCGAAACCGAGGCGATCAACGTATTCGCCCACAACCTGCATGACCTGCTGCTGGCCGCGCCGGCCGGCCCGCGCGCTACCTTGGGCCTCGACCCGGGCCTGCGCACCGGCTGCAAGGTTGCCGTGGTCGATGCCACCGGCAAGCTGCTGGACCACGCCACCGTGTACCCACACGTGCCGCACAACAAATGGGACCAGACCCTCGCCATCCTGGCCGCCCTGTGCGCCAAACATTCGGTGGACCTGATCGCCATCGGCAACGGCACTGCCAGCCGTGAAACCGACAAGTTGGCCGCCGAGCTGATCAAAAAATACCCAGCCATGAAGATGACCAAGGTGATGGTCTCCGAAGCCGGTGCTTCGGTGTACTCGGCATCGGAACTGGCCTCCAAGGAATTCCCGGACCTCGACGTGTCGATCCGTGGTGCGGTGTCCATCGCCCGTCGCCTGCAGGATCCGCTGGCCGAGCTGGTGAAAATCGATCCTAAATCCATTGGCGTCGGCCAGTACCAGCACGACGTGTCGCAGCTGAAACTGGCGCGTGGCCTGGATGCGGTGGTGGAAGACTGCGTAAACGCCGTGGGCGTGGACGTGAACACCGCCTCCGTGGCGCTGCTGGCGCGTATCTCCGGCCTCAATGCCACCCTGGCGCAGAACATCGTCACTCACCGCGACGAAAACGGTGCGTTCAAAACCCGTGCCGCGCTGAAAAAAGTCGCACGCCTGGGTGAAAAAACCTTCGAGCAAGCCGCCGGCTTCCTGCGCGTCATGAACGGCGACAACCCGCTGGATTCGTCCGCCGTTCACCCGGAAGCCTACCCGCTGGTGCAACGCATCGCCGCCGAGACCGACCGCGACATCCGCTCGCTGATCGGTGACGCCGCGTTCCTCAAGCGCCTGGACCCAAAGAAGTACACCGACGAAACCTTCGGCGTGCCGACCATCACCGACATCCTGCAAGAGCTGGAAAAACCTGGCCGCGACCCGCGTCCCGAATTCAAGACCGCCGAGTTCCAGGACGGCGTCGAAGACCTCAAGGACCTGCAACTGGGCATGATCCTCGAAGGCGTGGTCACCAACGTGACCAACTTCGGCGCGTTTGTGGACATCGGCGTGCATCAGGACGGTTTGGTGCACATCTCTGCGCTTTCGGAGAAGTTCATCAAGGATCCGCGCGAAGCCGTGAAGGCCGGTGATGTGGTCAAGGTCAAGGTCATGGAAGTCGACATCCCGCGCAAACGCGTTGGCCTGTCGATGCGCATGAGCGATACCCCAGGCGAAAAAATCGACGGCGCCCGTGGTGCACGTCCTGGCTCGGCGCCGCGCCAGTCGCAGAACCGCTCTGAAAACAGTCAACCGCGCAAGGAAACCGCCACCGCAGCGCCAAGCAACAACGCCATGGCCTCGCTGTTCGCCAACGCCAAGCAGTTGAAGAAACGCTGATGGAAATCCCCGCCGGTTTGACCCAGAGCGCGTTCAGCGAACTGATCGGCTGCCGCCTGCAACGCCTCGAAGAAGGCGTTGCCGAAGTGGCCCTGACCCTGGAGCCGCACCTACGCAACCGCGCGGGCAAGCTCCATGGCGGGGCGATTTTCAGTCTGGTGGACATCACCATGGGGCTGGCGTGTTCCAGCGCCCATGGTTTTGATCAGCAGAGCGCGACCATCGAATGCAAGATCAACTACATCCGCGCCGTGGAAGACGGTGATGTGATGTGCACCAGCCGGGTGATCCACGCCGGCCGGCGCACGCTGGTGGTCGAAGCCGATGTGTATCAGGACGAAAGGCTTGTCGCAAAAGCACAGGGCACGTTCGCTGTCCTATAGCTCCACACCCCCGATTTGAGTTAATTTCGGCGCTGCGATAACAGCGTCGGAATTTTCTTGCTGCGCCATAGCCCAATTCATGGAGTGAAGTAGGCTTTTTTAACGCGGGTCAAATCGACTCAAAACCAGGCGATCACGCCAGTTTTAACTTCACCCTTGTAGACCGTCCTGCCCACCCCCATATTGGGGCGACTGACGCGTGAAGGAATCCAACTTGAGCGAACTTCTCAACCGCCGCCTGGCTCTGCTCGGCAAGCGCGAACACCTCTCCCTGCTAGAGCAGTGCTTGCACGGCATCGAGCGTGAATGCCTACGTGTCACCGGTGAGGGTCGCCTGGCGCAAACGCCGCACCCCGAAGCCCTGGGCGCCGCGTTGACCCATGAACAGATCACCACCGACTACTCGGAATCGCTGCTGGAGTTCATCACTCCGGCCCTGCCCAACCCGGCCGATACCCTGAGCAGCCTGGACAAGATCCATCGCTTTGCCTACACCAAGCTCGGCAGTGAATACCTGTGGAGCCCCTCGATGCCGTGCCCGTTGCCGGCCGAGGAAGACATTCCGATTGCCTACTACGGCACCTCCAATATCGGACAGCTCAAGTACGTGTACCGCAAGGGCCTGGCCCTGCGTTACGGCAAGACCATGCAGTGCATCGCCGGCATCCACTACAACTTTTCCCTGCCGGAACAGTTGTGGCCGCTGCTCAAGGAGACTGAAGGCTTCGTCGGCACCGACCGCGATTATCAGTCCACTGCCTATATCGCGCTGATCCGCAACTTCCGCCGCTACAGCTGGCTGCTGATGTACCTGTTCGGTGCCTCGCCGGCCCTGGACGCGGGTTTCCTGCGCGGTCGCTCGCACCAATTGGAAGTGCTCGACGCCGACACCCTGTATCTGCCGTACGCCACCAGCCTGCGCATGAGCGACCTGGGTTACCAGAGCAACGCCCAGGCCGGCCTGACGCCGTGCTACAACGACCTGAGCAGCTACACCGACAGCCTGCGCGAAGCGGTGGCAACGCCCTACGCGCCCTATGTCGAAGTCGGCACCCATAAGGACGGTGAGTGGGTACAGCTCAACACCAACATCCTGCAGATCGAAAACGAGTACTACTCCAATATCCGTCCCAAGCGCGTGACCTACACCGGCGAGCGGCCGATCCAGGCGCTGATGGCCCGCGGCATCCAGTACATCGAAGTGCGCTGCCTGGACATCAACCCGTTCCTGCCGATGGGCATCGACCTGCCGGAGTCGCGTTTCCTCGACGCATTCCTGCTGTATTGCGCGCTGAACGACAGCCCGCTGTTCGCCGACAACGAGTGCGGCAACGCCACGTCCAACTTCCTCAGCGTGGTCAAGGAAGGGCGGCGCCCAGGCCTGCAATTGCAGCGCAAGGGCCAGGCCGTGGACATGAAGGAATGGGCCACCGAGCTGCTGGAGAAGATTGCTCCGTTGGCTGCGCTGCTTGATGAAAGCCACGGCATCACCGAACACAGCCAGGCGCTGGACGCCCAACTGGCCAAGGTCAAGGACCCGTCCCTGACCCCTTCGGCGCAGGTATTGGCGGCGATGGCCGAGCGTAAAGAGAGTTTTGCGCAGTTCTCCCTGCATCAGAGCGAGGTGCATGCCGAGTACTTCCGCCGCGAGCCGTTGCCCGCCGAAGAACAGGCACGCTTTGAGGAACTGGCGCGCAAGTCGCTGGCGCAACAGGCGGAACTGGAGCAGAACGAAGTGGGCGACTTTGATGTGTTTGTCGGGTCGTACCAGGCAAGCATCCTCGCCATCAGCAACTGACTGAAGCCGAACCCGGCTCAAAATGTGGGAGGGGGCTTGCCCCCGATAGCAGAGTGTCAGCCACCCATCAGTGACTGATCTACCGCAATCGGGGGCAAGCCCCCTCCCACATTTGCCTTCATCCAGCTCAAGATTCGCTTCAACCTTTCGCCCATAAGCTAATTCGAAAATGTTATTTATTTTCGGATTCTTAGATCATTTAGTCTCCTCCCACGCCGACCCTCGGCCGCCTGATTGAGGAGCTTCCCCTTGAAACGTTTAACCCCACTGCGCCTCCTGGCGGCGTTGTCCCTGGCCGGTGCCAGCCTGTTTGCCCAGGCGGCGGATGTAACCATCGCTTACCAGACCACCGTAGACCCGGCCAAAGTTGCCCAGGCCGACGGCGCGTACGAAAAAGCCACTAACGCCAAGATCGACTGGCGCAAATTCGACAATGGCGCCGACATCATCGCCGCCATCGCCTCGGGTGACGTGCAGATCGGCTACCTCGGTTCCAGCCCGCTGACCGCTGCGATCACCCGCAAAGTGCCGGTGGAAACCTTCCTGGTTGCCACCCAGATCGGCGGTGCCGAAGCCCTGGTGACGCGCAACGGTTCGGGGATCAACAGCCCCCAGGACCTGATCGGCAAGAAGGTCGCCGTGCCCTTCGTTTCCACCGGCCACTACAGCCTGTTGGCCGCGCTGAAGCACTGGAACATCGACCCATCGAAAGTGACCATCCTCAACCTCGCCCCGCCAGCGATCATCGCGGCCTGGAAGCGTGGTGACATCGACGCCACTTACGTATGGGACCCGGCCCTGGGCGTGGCCAAGGAAAACGGCAAGGTGCTGATCACCTCCGGCGAGCTGGCCAAGTTCGGTGCACCGACCTTCGATGCCTGGATCGTGCGTAAGGATTTCGCCGAGAAACACCCGGAAATCGTCACAGCCTTCGCCAAAGTCACCCTGGATGCCTACGCCGCGTACCGCAAAGACCCACAAGCCTGGCTCGCCGACAAAGGCAACGTCGACAAACTGGTGAAACTCTCCGGTGCCAAGGCCAGTGACATCCCACTGCTGCTGCAAGGCAACGTCTACCCGCTGGCCGCTGATCAGGTAACCCTGCTGGGCGCACCGACCACCAAGGCCGTGACCGATACCGCTGCGTTCCTCAAGGAACAAGGCAAGGTCGACGCCGTGCTGCCGGACTACGCCCCTTACGTCAGCGCCAAGTTCATCACCCACTGATCCAGGAGTTCATCGCGATGGCCTTGCTACAACTGGAGCGCATCAGCGCACAGTACCCAGGCGCCACAGAACCGGTACTGTCTGACATTTCACTCGACCTGGGGCCCCAGCAATTGCTGGTGGCCCTCGGCCCGTCCGGCAGTGGCAAGACTTCGCTGTTGAACCTGATAGCCGGCTTTGTCGAACCGTCTGCCGGGCGCATCACCCTCGATGGCGTGCCGGTCAAAGGCCCCAGCGCCGAACGCGGTGTGGTGTTCCAGGACGACGCGCTGCTGCCCTGGCAGGATGTGCTGGCCAACGTCGGTTTCGGCCTGGAACTGGCCGGCGTGCCCAAGGCGCAGCGTGAAGTGCGGGCCCGGGAAATGCTCGCGCTGGTGGACCTCGCCGGCTTCGACAATCGCCGCATCTGGCAGCTCTCCGGCGGCCAGAAGCAACGCGTCGGCCTGGCTCGCGCCTTGGCCGCCGACCCGCGCGTGTTGCTGATGGACGAACCCTTCGGCGCCCTCGATGCCTTCACCCGCGAACAGATGCAGGAACTGTTGCTGCAAGTCTGGCGACGCACGGCCAAGCCGGTGTTCCTGATTACTCATGACATCGAAGAAGCGGTGTTCCTCGCCACCGACCTGATCCTGCTGGCGCCCAACCCGGGGCAGATCGTCGAACGCCTGCATCTGGACTTCGGCCAGCGCTACGCGGCCGGTGAGTCGGCGCGGGCGATCAAGTCCGACCCGCGCTTTATCGAAACCCGTGAGCACGTGCTGGGCAAAGTGTTCTCGCAACGGCAGGTGTCCGCATGAGCAGCTACGAACTTCCCGCCACCGCTACCAAACCGGTGGCGCACGCCGTGATACCGGCGCGGCGCAGCCTGAGCACGCGCTGGATCAGCCTGTTGACCCTGGTCGCCTTGCTGGCCCTCTGGTGGGCCGTCACCGCCAGCGGCCTGATCGAACCGTTGTTCCTGCCACCACCCTCCGCCGTGCTGCAAAAAGGCTGGCTGCTGGCGACCACGGGCTATATGGATTCCACCTTATGGCAGCACCTGGGCGCGAGCCTCAGCCGGATCGGCCTGGGCCTGGGCTTCGCGGTGCTGACCGCCGTGCCGGTGGGGATTGCCATCGGCTCCAACCGCATCGCCCGCGGCATTCTCGACCCGCTGATCGAGTTTTACCGACCGATTCCGCCCCTGGCTTATCTGCCGTTGATCGTGATCTGGTGCGGTATCGGCGAGCTGTCCAAGGTGCTGCTGATTTACCTCGCGATCTTTGCCCCGATTGCTATCGCCACCGCGACCGGTGTGCGCACCGTCGACCCGGCCAAGCTGCGTGCGGCGCAGTCGTTGGGCGCCACCCGTGCCCAACTGATTCGCCATGTGATCCTGCCGAGCGCCCTGCCCGACATCCTCACCGGTGTGCGTATCGGCCTGGGCGTGGGCTGGTCGACCCTGGTCGCCGCCGAACTGATCGCGGCCACCAGCGGCCTGGGTTTCATGGTGCAGTCGGCGGCGCAGTTCCTGGTCACCGATGTGGTGGTGCTGGGGATCCTGGTGATCGCCCTGATCGCCTTCGCCATGGAAATGGGCCTGCGCGCCCTGCAGCGCAAACTGGTGCCTTGGCATGGCCAGGCACACTGAGTGATGAGAACTTAAATTGAGCAACCTGACCGTTACCCCCCTCAGCGTCGCCTTGGGCGCCCAGATCAGCGGCGTCGACATTACCCAACCGCTGAGCGCCGAACACCGCGATGCCGTCGAGCAGGCGTTACTCCGCCACTCGGTGTTGTTCTTCCGTGACCAGCCGATCACCCCGCAGCAACAGGCACGGTTCGCGGCGAATTTTGGCGACCTGCATATCCACCCGATCTACCCCAACGTGCCGGAACAGCCCGAAGTGCTGATCCTCGACACCGCCGTCACCGACGTACGCGACAATGCCGTATGGCACACCGATGTGACCTTCCTGCCCACCCCGGCCCTCGGCGCGGTACTCAGCGCCAAGCTGCTGCCGGCGTTTGGTGGCGATACGCTGTGGGCCAGTGGCATCGCGGCGTATGAGGCGCTGTCCGAACCGCTGAAACGGTTGCTCGATGGGCTGACGGCTACCCACGACTTCACCAAATCCTTTCCGCTGGAACGCTTTGGCAACACCGCCGAAGACTTGGCGCGCTGGGAAGAAACCCGCAAGAAAAACCCACCGCTGTCGCACCCGGTAGTGCGCACGCATCCGGTGAGCGGGCGTAAGTCGCTGTTTGTCAGTGATGGGTTCACCACCAGGATCAATGAGCTGGAACCGGCGGAAAGCGAAGCGATCCTCAAACTGCTGTTCGCCCACGCGACACGCCCGGAATTCACCCTCCGCTGGCGCTGGCAGGAGAACGACGTGGCGTTCTGGGATAACCGCGTGACCCAGCATTACGCGGTGGATGACTACCGGCCGCAGCGGCGGGTGATGCATCGGGCGACGATTCTTGGGGATGTGCCGTTCTAAACCACACTGCAAATCAAATGTGGGAGGGGATTGCCCCCTCCCACATTGACCCAGTGGTGTCAGGTTATTCAGCGCTGGACGGCTTTTCCCACAAGTTGATTCCACCTTCCTGCGCAAACCGATCGATCTCCGCAAGTTCTTCCGCACTGAAGCTCAGGTTCTTCAACGCCCCGACATTCTCGATGATCTGCTCCGGCCGGCTGGCACCGATCAGCGCGCTGGTTACCCGAGGGTCGCGCAAGGTCCAGGCCAGCGCCAATTGCGCCAGGCTTTGGCCACGGCGCTGGGCGATTTCGTTCAGTGCACGTACGTGGGCGATGTTGGCTTCAGACAGGTGCTTGGCCTGCAACGAACCACCACCCGGGCGGTTGACCCGTGCGTCGGCCGGCACGCCGTTGAGGTACTTGTCGGTGAGCAAACCCTGGGCCAGCGGTGTGAAGGCGATCACTCCGGCGCCGAGTTCTTCGGTGGTGTCCAGCAGGTCTTTTTCCACCCAACGGTTGAGCAGGTTGTAGGCCGGTTGGTGGATCAGCAGCGGCACTTTCCACTCTTTGAGCAGTGCCGCCATTTCGCGGGTTTTCACCCCGGAGTAAGACGAGATACCGATGTACAACGCCTTGCCCTGTTGCACGGCGGTGGCGAGGGCGCTGGCGGTTTCTTCCAGGGGCGTGTCGGCATCAAACCGGTGGGAGTAGAAAATATCCACGTAATCGACGCCCAGGCGTTGGAGGCTCTGGTCCAGGCTTGCCAGCACGTATTTGCGTGAGCCGCCGCCCTGGCCGTAAGGGCCCGGCCACATGTCCCAGCCGGCCTTGCTGGAGATGATCAATTCGTCGCGGTAGTGCTTGAAGTCTTCGCGCAGCAAACGACCGAAGTTGATCTCGGCGCTGCCGTAGGGTGGGCCGTAGTTGTTGGCCAGGTCGAAGTGGTTGATCCCCAGGTCGAACGCGGTGCGCAGCAGGGCGCGCTGGGTGTCGATCGGGGTGCTGTCGCCAAAGTTGTGCCACAGCCCCAGGGACAGTGCCGGCAGCACCAACCCACTGCGGCCTACGCGGCGATACGGGATAGATTCATAGCGGTTTTCGGCAGCAATGTAAGTCATCGAATCCTCTCTTGGACGTAGGCAAATAAGGCCTGGGAATAACGATATTCCCAGGCCTTTTAACCAGCTGAATCGCTTAAGTCTGCCCTTCCGTTTTACAGCAATTTCCTACCAGAGTGGAACGACATAGCTGACATAGAAGCGGTTTTCATCCTGCACGGTGGCACCGGTAATGTCCGGGCTGGCGTGGGCATTTTTCCAGGTCACACCTAGGCCCTTGAGGGTACCGGTCGGCACTTGATACGCCACGGCCACGTTACGCTCCCATTCGCTGGTAGTGCCTTGGGCGGTGCGGATGTCATCGCCGTGGGCGTAGGCAGCGGAGAACGTCAGGCCGTTGAGGCCGAGTTTGCCCAAATCATATTTGTACTGCGCCAGCCAGGTACGTTCGCCGGCGTGCTGGAATTTGTTCAGCTGCATGTTGGTCAGCGCCGGGGTGTCGGCACCCGAGCCTGGGCCTTGGCGGGCGTCACCGCTGTTAAGGCCGGAGTCCAGGTACGGGAAGTCGCTGTCGCCGCTGTTTTTCTGGAGGCCCAGGCCGACGGTATGGCCGTCCAGGCTGTAGCTTTCCAGCAGGCTGACGGTGGACTGGTTGATGCGGCCCTTGTTCACGCCGTCGCCGTACAGGCCCGCTGCGGCAAAGTCCTTATCCCCGTCGGCGTTGGCGCCCACACCCAGGCTGCGGAACACGCGCACGTCGGTATCGATCGCCCCCACCGATAAGGCGTCATGGCGCTTGGCGCCGAGGAAGAACTGCTGGTAGTAATCCTCAAGGTTGGAGTACCAGAGGCTGACAGTGGTGTTCTGTATGCCGCTGTAATCCGCACCGCCGAACAGGAAGCGGTCACTTTCTTTGGTCCCGCCGGCGGTGATCATGCCCTGGTCGCCGGTTTCGTTGCGGATCTTGGTCTTGAAAATATCACCGCCGGTGAAGGTGAAGTCGCTGAGGTCCTTGGACACCAGTTGCACACCGGTGTTGGTCTGCTGGTACAGGCGCCCGTCGGTGTTGGCCAGCACCGGGTTATTGCCGTACAGCGTACCGACGCGCAACTCATCCTTGGCAAAGCGCATCTTGAACGTCGGGCTGAGCACGCCGAACTGGTCGGCGGATTTGCCGTTGTCCAGCGGGAACATGCTGCCGGGATAGCGGCCCTGGTGATCCTTGTCGTTGAGGTCGCCACCGGAATCCAGTTTCAAGCCGTAGAACGCCTGCAGATCCAGGCCGAAACCCACCGCCCCCTCGGTGTAGCCCGACTTGAAGTTGAACTCGAAACCCTGGCCCCAATCCCGAATGCTATGGGCCTTGGCATTGCTGCCGACCACGTCACGTCCCTGCTGGTTGAGATAGCGGTTGAGCAGGGTCACGTCGGCGTGGCTGTCATCGATAAAATCCGCCTGGGCAGACAGCATAAAGCTCGCCATGGCGGCTCCCACCACAGGGCTTAAAAACGTCTTCATGGGCACCGGTCTCCGTCACTGTTCTGAAATGAAAGCGTCAAACGCTTCACACAATTACGCAGTGACCAGATGACAGTTACGCGTCAAAACAGCGCCTTGACGGATGAAATTAAGTTTAAGAAAGCCCCGTAGAACGGGGCTTTGCGGGGAGTTGAGCGTCAGCGCACCAAGTGCAGGAACTGCAGGTGGCGCTCGTACTGGTCAAGGATGTCGTTGATGATCTGCTCCTTGGTGTAGCCCACCAGGTCGTAGTCCTGGCTGCCCTCGCTCAAGTGCACTTCCGCCCGGTAGTAGCGACGGTTATTGAGCTGCTTGGAGCCCATGCCACCGCGTGCAAATGAGGGCGTGAAATAGCCGCGCATCTGCACCTGGTAAACGAACGGATGCTCTTCGCCGTGACCGATTTCCAGGCTGACGCTGTCGTTGGACGGGTCGGGCTGGGTGACGACATTGAGGCCTTTTTCGACAAACACCGCCGTCACTTCTTCAATCGCCGGACGCACCGTGGTCTCAAGGAAGCGGTACACCTCATCCCGCGACGGGAAATGCACGGCCTGGCTCAAACGCTGGCGCCAACCGCCGGTGCCTTTGCGTGAGCCCGAGACCGGCGCCAGCGAGTGCAACTGCGCAATCTGCTTTTGTGACTCGAGGTAGAAGGCCTTGTGCAGCCCCCACATCATCAGCAACAGGATCAGCGAGAACGGCAGCGAGGTCAGCACCACCGCCGATTTCAGCGAATCGATACTGCCGGCAAACAACAACGCGCTGGTGATCAGTGCCGTCATCGCGCCCCAGAACACCCGCAGCCATTTCGGCCCGTCTTCGTCGGCGTTGCCGCCCTTGGACGACAGGGTTGACAGCACCACGGTGCCGGAGTCGGCCGACGTGACGAAGAACACGAAGCTGATAAACACCGTGACCGCGATGACGGTTTTGCTCCACGGGTAGGTTTCCAGCAGCAGGTAGAGGCTCATCGATGGATCATCGATGGCCGACTGACCGAGTGCGGTCATACCGTGGTTGAGCACTTGGTCGATGGCGCTGTTGCCGAAAATCGACATCCACGCCAGGGTGAAGCCCAGCGGGATCAGCAGCACGCCGAACACGAATTCGCGGATGGTCCGGCCACGGGAAATGCGTGCAATGAACAGGCCCACGAACGGCGACCATGCGATCCACCAGGCCCAGTAGAACACCGTCCAGCCGCCCAGCCAGTCGCTGGGTTTGTCGTAGGCGTACACATCGAAACTCTTGGTCGGCAATGCGCCCAGGTAGTCACCGATGTTCTGGATCAGGGTGTTGAGCAAGTGCTGGGTGGGCCCGGCGAATAACACAAACAGCAGCAGCGCACAGGCCAGCAGCATGTTGATGTCGGACATCACCCGCACACCCTTGTCGACGCCGGCGACGGCGACCAGGATCGCCGCGCCCATCATCAAGGTGATCAAGCCGACCTGGATCCACTGGGTGTGGGCAATGCCGAACAGGTAGTCGAGGCCGGAGTTGAGGTGCAGCACGCCGAAACCCATGTCGGCACCGAGGCCGAACACCGTGGCAATGATGCCGAAGCCATCCACCGCATAGCCGATAGGGCCATTGATGCGCTTGCCGATCAGCGGGTACAGCGCCGAGCGCAGCGCCAGCGGCAGGTTATGCCGGTAGGCGAAATACGCCAGCGCCATGCCGACAAACGCAAACACGCCCCAGCCGTGCAGGCCCCAGTGCAGGAACAGCACCTGCATGGCCTGGCGTGCAGCGTCGGCATTCATGGCCTCGCCCTGAGGCGGTTGCACCAGGTGCGTCAGCGGTTCGGACACGCAGAAGAAGAACAGCGTGATGCTGATCCCGGCGGCGAACAACATGCCGGCCCAGGACAGGTAACTGAATTCGGGCTCGTCGTGGTCGGCACCGAGTTTTATCTTGCCGTAGCCCGATAGCGCGGTGACCACCACGAAGACCAGATACAGGGTCATCGCCAGCATGTAGTACCAGCCGACCGTGTTGGCCGCCCAGTTTTGCGCCGCCAGCAGCCAGGCACCAGCCTGTTGCGGGATAGCGATGACAGTGATGCCGAACAGCAAAATGAAGGTTGCGGCAAAGTAGAAAACCGGCGCATTCATGCGCACCAGGCCGCTGGATGGGGTGGACGATGCACTCATGAACGGTGCACCCCAAGGGTGAGGGATGTGGCTGTATAAAACGGACTCAGCAAAGGTAAGCCTCCTGTTGTGAGCGGGCAGCGAACCACCGGGTTTAACTTGAACGAACAGTCAAGTTAAACATGAATAGGCGGTTTGGGACTAATCGCAGGGCTGAGTGGTATGACGGGTGAGCAAAGGAAATCGTTCAGCGACTGCTGAATGAAATACGGCCTCCGTGTGGAATGCCGTCAAAATGTGGGAGGGGCTTGCTCCCAATGGCGGTGGTTCAGCCAGTGCATCTGTGACTGACAGACCGCTATCGGGAGCAAGCCCCCTCCCACAGGTGACCGGTGCAAGCTCTCTACTTCTGCGTCCCATCATCATGCTGCAAATTCGCCTGCGTAATGTTCGCCCCCACCGGCACGCTACGCGTCAGCCACACGTTACCGCCAATAGTCGAACCCTTGCCGATGGTGATGCGCCCGAGGATCGTCGCCCCGGCATAGATCACCACGTCATCCTCGACAATCGGATGGCGCGCATGGCCCTTCTGCAACTGCCCATCCTCATCCGCGGGGAAGCGCTTGGCCCCCAACGTGACCGCCTGATAGATACGCACCCGCTCGCCGATGATGGCGGTTTCGCCGATCACCACACCCGTCCCGTGGTCGATAAAGAAGCTCGGGCCGATCTGCGCGCCGGGATGGATATCGATACCGGTGGCCGAATGGGCGATTTCCGCGCTGATCCGCGCCAGCAGCGGCAAGCCAGCGCGGTAGAGGTGGTGGGCCAGGCGATGGTGAATCACCGCGAGAATCCCCGGGTAGCACAGCAGCACTTCATCCACACTGCGTGCGGCCGGGTCGCCGTGGTAGGCGGCGAGTACGTCGGTATCCAGCAGGCTGCGCAAGGAAGGCAAGGCCAAGGCAAAATCCTGGATCAGGCGGATGGCATGGGCATCGATCTGGCTGTCATCCTGGCCGCCCTGGCGCGCGGCATAACGCAACTCCAGACGCGCCTGGGCCAGCAAGGCGTTCAGCGCGACGTCGAGGGTATGGCCGACGTAGAAATCTTCACTTTCTTCACGCAAATCCACGGGCCCCAGGCGCATCGGAAACAGCGCACCACACAGGGCTTCGAGAATCTGCGCAACGGCTTCACGGGACGGCAATTCGCGGCCGCCATGCTCGCCGCTCAGGCGACCATTGCGCGTTCGCCACTGGTCACGGGCGCCACGCAACTGGCTGACGATGGTCTGTAATTGCCAATGGCTGGAACGCTCACTCACGGTATTCACTCCTGACGTAATGGCCATCACTTTACGGTATGCACCCTGATCGTCCTTAAGAACCAATGGTGTGATGCTAAGAACCATCAGGCATAAGCGATTGACGGTTGCCCGATGAAAAGTGCCTGCCTATAGTCGCTCCATCCCTTAGCCACCGTGCGTAGCCATGATCAAGCAACAGCTCGACCGTTTTAACCGCCTGGAACTGCTGGGCGGCGCCACCGCCCTGGAAAAACTCGAACGGCTGTCGACCTGGTTGGGACGCGACATCTACGTCAAGCGCGATGACACCACGCCACTGGCCATGGGTGGCAACAAGCTGCGCAAACTCGAATACCTGGCAGCCGATGCCATCGCCCAGGGCGCCGATACCCTGGTGACCGCCGGCGCGATCCAGTCCAACCACGTACGCCAGACCGCTGCCCTCGCCGCCAAGCTCGGCCTGGGCTGCGTCGCCCTGCTGGAAAACCCCACTGGCACCGAAGACCCCAACTACCTGGGCAACGGCAACCGCCTGCTGCTGGAGCTGTTCGACGCCAAGGTAGAGTTGGTCGAAAACCTCGACAACGTCGACGACCAACTCAACGCCCTCGCCGATCGCCTGCGCAGCAACGGCAAGAAGCCCTACCTGGTACCCATCGGCGGCTCCAATGCCCTTGGCGCGCTCGGTTATGTGCGCGCCGGGCTGGAGCTGGCCGGGCAGATCGAAGACAGCGGGATCGAATTCGCCGCCGTGGTGCTGGCCTCCGGCAGCGCCGGTACCCACAGTGGCCTGGCCTTGGCATTGAGTGAGGTACTGCCGCAGTTGCCCGTGATCGGCATTACCGTATCGCGCACTGAAGAAGCGCAGTTCCCGAAAGTACAGGGCCTGGCCGAACGCACGGCCGAACTGCTCGGCGTGGACATCCCCGACGCCTTCAAGGTGATCCTGTGGGACGAATATTTCGGCCCCCGTTATGGCGAACCGAACGCCGGCACCCTTTCGGCGGTCAAGCTATTGGCGAGCCAGGAAGGCCTGCTGCTAGACCCGGTCTACACTGGCAAGGCCATGGCCGGTTTGCTCGACGGTATAGGGCGTCAGCGCTTTGAAGACGGGCCGATTATTTTCCTGCATACCGGTGGGGCGCCGGCGTTGTTTGCCTATGACTCGGTTTTCAACTGAATAAACACGGGCTAAATATGGGAGGGGGCTTGTTCCCACATTAGACCCACCACATATTCATAAATAGAATATCAATTAAGATTTATATTATTTTCAAGTCTTAAAACCCGGCTTTATCATCGCGCCGCAGGCGAAGACGCGCTACGCGCTTTAAGGCAGGATACGCCTACTGCGTCACCTGCTTCGCTCAACATAAAAAACACAGGGGCTCTTCATGACTATTTCTGTATTCCGTCGCACGTTGCTGGTTGGCACTTTGGGTCTGGCGCTTGGGGCTGGTTGGCTGGGCCAGGCGGTTGCCGGCGAGCAACTGGGCAACATCAAAAAGGCCGGCGAGATCAAAATCGGCCTGGAAGGCACCTATCCGCCGTTCAGCTTTCAGGATGAGAAAGGCAAACTGGCGGGTTTCGAAGTCGAGCTGTCCGAAGCGCTGGCCAAAGAACTGGGTGTGAAGGTCAAGCTGCAGGCCACCAAATGGGACGGCATTCTGGCGGCATTGGAATCCAAGCGTCTGGATGCAGTGATCAATCAGGTGACCATCTCCGACGAGCGCAAGAAAAAATACGACTTCTCCGAGCCCTACACCGTTTCCGGGATTCAAGCGCTGGTCCTGAAAAAGAACGAAGACAAGCTCAACATCAAATCCGCCACCGACCTGGCCGGTAAAAAGGTGGGTGTGGGCCTGGGCACCAACTACGAGGAGTGGGTAAAAGCCAATGTGCCTACCGCTGATATCCGTACCTACGAAGATGATCCTACCAAGTTCCAGGACCTGCGCATCGGCCGTATCGACGCCATCCTGATCGATCGCCTGGCAGCCTTGGAATATGCCAAGAAAGCCCCAGACACCGTCGCTGCCGGTGCTGCCTTCTCCCGTCAGGAAGCCGGTGTTGCCCTCCGCAAAGGCGAGCCTGAACTGCTTGAGGCGGTGAACAAGGCCCTCGACAAATTGCGCGCTGACGGCACCTTGAAGAAGCTATCGGATAAGTACTTCAACGCTGACGTTACCCAATAATGGAAGCAAAGCTCCAACTCGTCCTGGATTCCACGCCCTTCTTGCTGCAGGGCGTGTACTTCACCGTCATCCTGAGCCTGGGCGGCATGTTTTTCGGCTTTCTGCTGGGCTTCGGCCTGGCACTGATGCGCCTCTCGCGCATCAGGCTGGTGAGCTGGATCGCCCGCGTCTACGTGTCGTTCTTTCGCGGCACGCCGTTGCTGGTACAGCTGTTCGTGATGTATTACGGTTTGCCGCAAGTGGGCATCGAACTGGACCCGATTCCCGCCGCCCTGATCGGCCTCTCGCTGAACATGGCCGCATATATCTGTGAAACCCTGCGTGCCGCCATCAGCTCCATCGAGCGCGGCCAGTGGGAAGCCGCTGCCAGTATCGGCATGACCCGTGTGCAGACCCTGCGCCGGGCGATCCTGCCGCAGGCGATGCGTACGGCACTGCCACCACTGGGCAACAGCTTCACCTCACTAGTGAAGGACACCTCGCTGGCGGCAACCATTCAAGTGCCGGAGCTGCTGCGCCAAGCACAACTGGTGTCTGCGCGGACCTTCGAAATGTTTGCCATGTACCTGTCGGCCGCCCTGATCTACTGGGTGCTCATCAGTATCCTGGCGCATTTCCAAAACCGCCTGGAAGACCGGGTCAACCGGCATGACCTGGAGTCTTGAAGCATGATCGTGGTTGAAAAACTGACCAAACAATTCAACGGTCAGGTGGTACTCAACGGCATCGACCTGGAGGTCAAGGAAGGCGAAGTCGTCGCCATCATCGGCCCCAGCGGTTCCGGCAAGACCACCTTCCTGCGCTGCCTGAATTTCCTCGAAGAACCCACCAGCGGCCGTATCAAGGTGGGCGATATCCAGATCGACGGCAGCAAACCGCTCAACCAGCAACAAGGCCTGGTGCGGCGCCTGCGCCAACACGTGGGTTTTGTGTTCCAGAACTTCAACCTGTTCCCCCACCGCACGGCACTGGAAAACGTCATCGAAGGGCCGACCGTGGTCAAGAAGATGCCGCGCGAAGAGGCTATCGCCCTGGGGCGCAAGTTGCTGGCCAGGGTCGGCCTGGCCGGCAAGGAAGACGCCTACCCACGGCGCCTTTCCGGCGGCCAGCAACAACGCGTGGCGATTGCCCGCGCACTGGCCATGGAACCGGAGGTGATCCTGTTCGACGAACCCACCTCGGCGCTGGACCCGGAGTTGGTCGGCGAAGTGCTGGCAACCATCCGCAGCCTCGCCGAAGAAAACCGCACCATGGTCATCGTCACCCACGAAATGAGCTTTGCCCGCGATGTCGCCAACCGGGTGATCTTCTTCGACAAGGGCGTGATCGTGGAGCAAGGCGACGCCAAGGCGTTGTTCGCCAACCCCAAGGAAGAGCGCACCCGGCAGTTCCTGAGCAAGTTCCTCGCCCACTGATGTGGCGAGGGAGATTGCTCCCTCACCACAAAATCTGCTCCTACAGGAAATCCTCGCCATCCACGCGTAATCCCCCCGCCTCCCCGATCCAAAAATCCCCCACCCAGTCAGACCCTTCTGAATATCTGCGAACCCGCCGTTTAGCCCTTTGCCGCCATTGACGCTCCCCGGCCAACCCTCTTATCTAGCGTCCAGAGGATTGGATCCTATCCCGGCTACTCACTGAATCGTTCCTTTCAGCCCACCTGCGCACCCGCGCCGCAGGGCTGGAACGATTGCTGCTGGCTGCATCAAGGAGATTACTTATGACGCGCACCGCAACCCCGGCCCTGCTCACGGCCCCAACCTTGCCCCAGGCTAACCGGCACGGCATCAACGCACTGGCGGCTAGCCAGCTGCAGGTGGACATCGCGCCTTACCCCGGCATGGATGAGGGCGACTTGATCGAACTGTTCTGGAACAACTGCTTTGCCGCCTCTCGGAGGGTGAGCGCATGCAAGGTCGGCATGCAGATCCATCTACGGGTGCCGGAAAGTTTTGTGCAGGACGGCCTGGCACAGGTGCATTACCAGGTCATGCAAGTTGGTCGCGCGCCTTTGCGCTCGGCCGTGACCGGGGTGCGTGTAAAGACCCGATACCCCGGCGGCCAGCCCTCCCCCCTGTACAGCGACGAAAACCACAACCTCGCCCCCGTCGGTTTGCCCGAAACCATCCGTCGCCATGGTGTCAACAGTCGCCAGGTAAGACGTGGCATTCCGCTGACCATCGCGCCCTACCTGAACATGTCCAGCGGCGACGCCATCACCCTGCGCTGGGGGGACGTACGCATGGACCTGCCGAAGATCCAGGCCAAGACAGTCGGCCAGGCGGTGCACGTATGGGTACCGTCGACGATGATTGTCGAGGCAGGTGACGACAGCCGCCTGGAGGTGACGTACTGCATTCTCGATCGCGTCGGCAACAATTCCCGCTGGGCGCCCACGCGCACATTACGCATTGCCGCCTGTGCACCAGACCATCCGGCCGGGACCGCGCGGGTCTATCAACCGCGCCCCCTCGGCTCCCCCTGTGAACCGGGGTGACAGACCTTCTATGCATATTCCCAAAAGTTAGTTTATTTAAATATTTAACACGCTTAGGGTATATACACCGGACCACCGGACATCTCTGATTTTTCTGTTTTTATTTCATTGAATGCGAGGTCGGTATGGTCAGAATTACCCCGGTGCATAACGCCAGGGCATTACGTGCAGCCAAGGAGCGGCGCTGATGTCTAACTTGGCTCTAACACCCCCCCAGACTGATCTGGACGTTGCTCCCCTGCTGTTGCCGGCCACCGTGCTGCGCAACGATGCAGAGGCGCTGAAGGCTGCCCACGAGCTGGCCCAAGCCGCACGCCTGCAAGCCGCCAAGCGTGACCAGCAACGCAAGTTGCCGTGGGCGCAGATCGAACAATTCACCCGCAGTGGGCTGGGCAGCATTTCCATTCCTCGCGAATACGGCGGCCCACAGGTCTCATTCGTGACCCTGGCCGAAGTCTTCGCGATCATCAGCGCGGCAGACCCGGCCCTCGGGCAGATCCCCCAAAACCATTTCGGCATCCTGCACCTGTTGCAGGGCGCCGCCACCGAGCGCCAGAAAGAGCAGCTGTTCCAGAGCGTCCTCGACGGCTGGCGCATCGGCAATGGCGGCCCGGAACGCGGCACCAAAAACACCCTGGAGCTCAAGTCACGCATCACTGCCCACGGTGACGGTTACATAATCAACGGCCAGAAGTTCTATTCAACCGGCGCGCTGTTTGCCCATTGGGTGGCGGTGAAGGCGCTGAACGACGACGGCAAGCAGGTCATGGCGTTTGTGCGCCGTGGCACCGAAGGGCTGCGCATCGTGGATGACTGGTCGGGCTTCGGCCAACGCACCACCGCCAGCGGCACCGTGTTGCTGGACCGCGTGCCAGTGGACGCCGAACTGGTCGTTGAAAACTGGCGCATCGGCGAAAGCCCGACTATCCAGGGCGCCGTTTCGCAACTGATCCAGGCCGCCATTGACGCCGGCATCGCCCGTGGCGCGCTGGACGACACCATCGCCTTTGTGCGTGAGCGTTCACGCCCGTGGATCGACGCCAAGGTCGAGCGCGCCAGCGATGACCTCTACGTGATCGCCGATATCGGCAAGCTGAAGATCGAACTGCACGCCGCCGAAGCGCTGTTGCGCAAGGCCGGGCAAGTGCTGGACCAGGTCAGCGCCGCGCCGATCACCGCACAGTCCGCCGCGCGTGCGTCGATTGCCGTGGCCGAGGCGAAAGTGCTCACCACCGAAGTGTCATTGCTGGTCAGCGAAAAGCTCTTCGAACTGGCCGGCAGCCGCGCCACCCTCGCCGAATTCAACCTCGACCGCCACTGGCGCAACGCCCGGGTGCACACCCTGCACGACCCGGTGCGCTGGAAGTATCACGCCGTCGGCGCCTATCGCTTGAACGGCACGTTGCCGGCTCGCCACTCCTGGATTTAACCGACCAGACCTCTGGAGAAACTCATGACCCTTTCTCACCGTGTCGCGGTTATCACCAGCGACGAACAAGCCCTTATTGTCGCCAGCGACCTGGCCGAAGACTTCCGCCGAGACAGTGCCCAGCGCGACCGCGAACGCCGCCTGCCGCTGCCCGAACTGGACGTGTTCTCACGCTCCGGCCTGTGGGGCATCAGCGTGCCCAAGGCATACGGCGGCGCAGGTGTGTCCAACGTCACCCTGGCCAAGGTCATTGCCCTCATCGCCCAGGCGGATGCCTCCCTGGGCCAGATTCCGCAAAACCATTTCTACGCCCTCGAAGTGCTGCGCGTGAATGGCAGCCCTGAACAGCAACGACGCCTGTACGCCGAAGCGCTCGCCGGGCAGCGTTTCGGCAATGCCCTGGCGGAACTGGGCACCAAGACCGCCCACGACCGCGTCACCCAACTGACCCGCGACGGCGACGGCTTCCGTATCACCGGCCGCAAGTTCTACGCCACCGGCGCGATCTATGCGCAACGCATCCCCACCTCGGTGGTGGATGAACACGGCATCCAGCAACTGGCCTTCGTGCCCCGCGACAGCGAAGGCCTGAGCGTGATCGACGACTGGAGCGGCTTTGGCCAGCGCACCACCGGCAGCGGCTCGGTGGTGTTCGACAACGTGTGGGTCGCCGCCCACGACGTGATCCCGTTCCAGAGCGCTTTCGAGCGCCCGACCACCGTCGGCCCGCTGGCGCAGATTCTTCACGCCGCCATCGACACCGGCATCGCCCGCGCCGCCTTTGAAGATGCGCTGCACTTTGTGCGCACCAAGACCCGCCCGTGGATCGATTCCGGCAACGACAAAGCCACCGAAGACCCGCTGACCCTGAAGAGCTTCGGCCACCTGAGCATCCGCCTGCACGCCGCCGAGGCACTGCTGGAACGTGCAGGCGAATTCCTCGACCGCGCCCAGGCCGACAGCAACGCCGACACCGTGGCGACTGCGTCGATTGCCGTGGCCGAAGTGCGCGCCTTGAGCACCGAGGTTTCCCTGGCCGCCGGCAGCACCTTGTTCGAACTGGCCGGCAGCCAGGCCACCCTCGCCGAGCACGGCCTCGACCGCCACTGGCGCAACGCCCGCGTGCACACCCTGCACGACCCGGTGCGCTGGAAGTACCACGCCGTGGGTAATTACTACCTCAACGATGAAAACCCGCCACTGCGGGGGACGATCTGATGGCGCTGCCTTTGAAAACGAGAAAAAAGATCCTGCTCAATGCCTTCAACATGAACTGCATCGGGCATATCAACCACGGCATGTGGACCCATCCACGGGACACGTCCACCCAGTACAAAAGCATCGAGTACTGGACCGACCTGGCGCAAACCCTGGAGCGCGGGTTGTTCGACGGTTTGTTCATCGCCGACATCGTCGGCGTGTACGACGTGTACCAGAACTCGATTGATGTGCCGCTCAAGGAGTCGATCCAACTGCCGGTCAATGACCCGCTGCTGCTGGTCTCGGCGATGGCCGCCGTGACCAAGAACCTCGGCTTCGGCCTGACCGCCAACCTCACCTATGAACCGCCGTATCTGTTCGCCCGGCGCATGTCCACGCTCGATCACCTGAGCCGTGGTCGGGTGGGCTGGAACATCGTCACCGGCTACCTCGACAGCGCCGCCAAGGCCATGGGCCTCACCGAACAGGTCGAGCATGACCGGCGCTACGACCAGGCCGATGAATACCTGGAGGTGCTCTACAAACTCTGGGAAGGCAGCTGGGAAGACGACGCGGTACTCAACGATCCGCAGGCGCGGGTCTACGCGCAGCCGGGCAAGGTGCACAAGGTCGAACATCGCGGCGAGTTTTATCAGGTGGAGGGTTATCACCTGTGCGAGCCGTCGCCGCAGCGTACGCCGGTGCTGTTCCAGGCCGGCAGTTCGGACCGTGGCTTGCTGTTCGCCGGGCGCCATGCCGAGTGCGTGTTTATCAGCGGGCAGAACAAGGCGGCGACCAAGGTGCAGGTGGACAAGGTGCGCGCCAGCGCGGTCGAGGCTGGGCGCAACCCGCAAGACATCAAGGTGTTCATGGGCCTCAACGTGATCGTCGGCGCAACCGAGGAGCTGGCCTGGGCCAAGCATGCCGAGTACCTGAGCTATGCCAGCGCGGAAGCCGGCGTGGCGCACTTCTCGGCGTCCACCGCGATTGATTTTTCCCAATACGAAATCGACGAGCCGATCCAGTACGTGAAAAGCAACGCGATCCAGTCGGCCACCAAGAACCTGCAAAACAACGACTGGACCCGGCGCAAATTACTCGAGCAGCACGCCCTCGGTGGGCGCTATATCACCCTGGTCGGCTCGCCCGAACAGGTCGCTGACGCGCTGGAATCCTGGATCAGCGAAACCGGCCTGGATGGCTTCAACCTGACGCGCATTGTGACGCCGGAAAGCTATGTGGATTTTATCGACCTGGTGGTGCCGGAGTTGCAGAAGCGGGGGTCGTACAAGACCGAATATGAGAGCGGCACGCTACGGGAAAAAGTCTTCCACGGCAGTGCTCGCCTCCCCGAAAAACACACCGGTTCCACCTACCGCCACTGAACAGAAATGTGGGAGGGGGCTTGCTCCCACAGTGGATCTCCACTGTTTGTACCAATACCTTATGACTGGAAATCGACCATGAAAAAAACACTGCTCTCCCACCCAGTCAAAGCACTGGCCCTGGCCTTCGGGTTGTTCAGCTCGGCGGTGTTCGCCGCCGATGCACCGCTGAAAATCGGCACCACCGCCGCCTTCGCGATTCCCCTGGAAGCCGCAGTCGCCGAAGCCGGCAAGCAAGGCCTGAACGTCGAGCTGGTGGAATTCACCGACTGGATCGCGCCCAACGTCAGCCTGGCCGCCGGCGATATTGACGTGAACTACTTCCAGCACATCCCGTTCCTGGAAAACGCCAAGGCCGCCGCCGGTTTTGACCTGGTGCCGTACGCGCCGGGCATCATCAACAACGTCGGCCTGTATTCGAAGAAATACAAAAGCATCAACGACCTGCCCCAGGGCGCCAGCGTGGCGATTGCCAATGACCCGATCAACAGCGGTCGCGGCCTGCAACTGCTGGCCAAGGCCGGCTTGATCACCCTCAAGCCGGGCGTGGGCTACAAGGCCACCGAAGAAGACATCGTGACCAACCCGAAAAAGATCAAGATCCTGCAAGTCGAGGCCGTGCAGCTGGTGCGCGCCTATGACGATGCGGACCTGGTGCAGGGCTACCCGGCGTACATCCGCCTGTCCAAGACCTTCGATGCCGAGTCGGCGCTGCTGTTCGACGGCCTCGACCACCCGGAATACGTGATCCAGTTCGTGATCCAGCCCAAGAGCAAAACCGACCCGCGCGTGATCAAGTTCGTCGACATCTACCAGCACTCTCCGGTGGTGCGCGCGGCGTTGGATAAATCCCTTGGCAAGTTGTACCAAGTCGGTTGGGAGGACAAAAAATGACCGCCGCCCACGCTCAACTGCGCGACCCGGGGTCACCGCCCAGGGACGCCGAGCAGACAGAACTGCATCCGGACCTGAACCGCGCGCACGTGCGCTTTATCAACCTGGGCAAGACCTACGACGGCAGCGTGCAGGCCTTGCAGGGCATCGACCTGGCGATCCAGCGCGGTGAGGTGTTCGGCATTATCGGCCGCAGCGGTGCCGGCAAATCCTCGCTGATCCGCACCATCAACCGGCTGGAGCAGCCCAGCAGCGGGCGCGTGCTGATCGATCAGGTGGACATCGGCGAGTTCGACGAAGACCGCCTGGTGGCGCTGCGTCGGCGTATCGGCATGATCTTCCAGCACTTCAACCTGATGTCGGCCAAGACCGTGTGGCAGAACGTCGAATTACCGCTGAAAGTCGCCGGCGTGCCCAAGCCCCAGCGTGAGCAAAAAGTGCGCGAGCTGCTGGAATTAGTCGGCTTGCAGGACAAGCACACGGCCTACCCGGCGCAGCTGTCCGGCGGGCAGAAACAGCGCGTCGGCATCGCCCGTTCGCTGGTGCACGACCCACAGATCCTGCTGTGCGATGAAGCCACCTCGGCCCTTGACCCGGAGACCACCCAGTCGATCCTCGGCCTGCTGCGCGAGATCAACCGGCGCCTGGGCCTGACCATCGTCTTGATCACCCATGAGATGGCCGTGATCCGCGACATCTGCGACCGCGTGGTGGTGCTGGAACACGGGCGCATCGTCGAGCAAGGCCCGGTGTGGCAAGTGTTCGGCAACCCGCAACACGAGGTCAGCAAGACCCTGCTGGCGCCGCTGCAACATGGGCTGCCGGAGGAACTGCAAAGCCGTTTGCACACCCAGCCTGAATCGCCCGACGCCGCGGTGGTGCTGCGCTTGCAGTTCACCGGCAGTGCCAGCGATGAGCCGGACCTGGCCGCGCTGTTCAGCGCCCTCGGCGGGCGCGTGCGTCTGCTGCAGGGCGGAGTCGAACGGATTCAGGGGCATGCCTTGGGGCAACTGCTGCTGGCGGTGAATGGCTCATCTCACGACACCGAAGAACTGCGCAACCGCGCCGCGAACTGGGCACAACAGGTGGAGGTACTGGGCTATGTGGTTTGATCGTTTAGTGCAGGGCGCCATCGACACCTTGTTGATGGTCGGCGTGTCATCGCTGATCGCCTTGCTGGTGGGGATTCCGCTGGCGGTGTTTCTGGTGACCAGCGACAAGGGCGGCATCTACCAGGCGCCGGCGCTGAACCGGGTGCTGGGGGCGTTCGTCAATCTGTTCCGCTCGATTCCGTTCCTGATCCTGATGGTGGCGCTGATCCCGTTCACGCGACTGATCGTCGGTACCACCTACGGTGTGTGGGCGGCGGTCGTACCGCTGACCATCGCCGCGACACCGTTCTTCGCGAGGATCGCCGAAGTGAGTTTGCGCGAGGTCGACCATGGCCTGATCGAAGCCGCCCAGGCCATGGGCTGCCGGCGCTGGCACATCATCTGGCATGTGCTGCTGCCGGAAGCGCTGCCGGGGATTGTCGGCGGGTTCACCATCACCCTGGTGACCATGATCAACTCGTCGGCCATGGCCGGGGCAATTGGTGCCGGTGGCTTGGGCGACATCGCCTATCGCTACGGCTACCAGCGTTTCGACACGCAGATCATGCTCACGGTGATTGTGCTGCTGGTGATTCTGGTGGCAGTGATCCAGTTGGGTGGTGATCGGTTGGCGCGGGTGCTGAATAAGCGCTGAAAGCTGGGGCTGCTGCGCAGCCCAACGCGGGGCAAGCCCGCTCGCCACAAGGTATAGTCGGGGCATCTCAATACCCGGTATTGCCCACCATGCCCCTCAAGCCCGACGACCTCGACCAGATCACCTCCACCACCCTCGGCCACTACAACAAGGTGGCCGAGGACTTCCGTGAAGGCACCCGCGATCACGATGTGAGCCAGAACATCGACGCGCTGCTGCGGCATATCCAGGGCTCGGCGCCCTTTACCGTGCTGGATTTCGGCTGCGGGCCGGGACGGGATTTGCAGGCCTTTACGCGCATGGGGCATATCGCCGTCGGCCTGGATGGCTCCGAGCGGTTTGCACAGATGGCGCGCGAGGACAGCGGCTGCGAGGTGTTGCAGCAGGACTTCCTCAAGCTGGATTTACCCGCCGAACGCTTTGACGGGATCTTTGCCAACGCGGTGCTGTTTCATATTCCCAAGCAGGAACTGCCGCGTGTGCTCAAGCAACTGCATGGGGCGCTGAAGCCCGGCGGTGTGCTGTTCAGTTCCAATCCCCGGGGTGAGAACCAGGAAGGCTGGAATGGGCCGCGGTATGGCTCCTATCACGACCTGGCGGCGTGGCAGGCATTGCTGACGACGGCGGGGTTTGAAGAGTTGGAGCATTACTTCCGGCCGGCGGGATTGCCTCGGGAACAGCAGCCTTGGTTGGCCAGCGTTTGGCGCAAGGCTTGAGTCAGGGCAAGCCCATTCCCACATTTGGAATGCATTCCCCTGTGGGAGGGGGCTTGCCCCCGATGACGGACTGATGGACGCCACTACTCCACCTGATACGCCACCGATTTCTCATCCACCACCGCTGTCACACTCCTTGCCGCAAACCCCTCTCTCGACCCCGTGGAAAAATTCGCCACCAACCGCGTGCCATCGGCAAAGGTGGTTTCCTGCACCTGTCGATCCGCCGTCAGCCAGCGAAACCCGGTCATCGCCTGGGTGGCCAGGCGCTCATGCAGCGGTCGAAAAAATCGGTCCTGGCGCTGGATCAGCGGCAGCCGCGCCTTGAGCGTCGCAGCACTCAGGTGATACAACGGCGGCACGTTGTAGAGCAGTTGGGCCAGCTCGTTCTCGGCGCGCACATTACTCAGTTTGAGGCTGTCGAACAGCCAGTGATGAGTGGTGATCACCGAGCCGTGGAACACCGCCTGATACAGCGGCAGGCGCAGCGTCGGGTCGAAGTAAAGCGTACGGAACGGCTCGTTCAGCGGCACCGACTTGAAGAACACCGCCGGTTGCTCCGGCGGGTACCAGTTGCCCACGTAGTAGGGCGACTGTTTGTCCTGGGTCATGTTGCGATCACCCCAGCCCAGCACCGGGGTTTGCATGCCATGGGCGAATAAAATGCCCTGGGCGGTAATCGCGTTGCCGTCTTCGGAGCCTGTCGGCACTTGCAGCGTGGTATTCAACCAACGGGACGCATCGATATTGCCTTCGGCGTTTTGCGCCTGGGTCATCGGGGCGTTGTCGCGGTAACTGTCGAGCACCATGCTGGTGGCATAAGCATCGAGAAACCAGGCATTGAAGCCGGCCCTGGCCTGCACGGCTTTCACCCGCGCTTCCAGCAGAGGCCGCACACAGCGCGGGTCGGTGTAGTGGCCGGACTGCTGGAAGCCGGTCTTGAGTGTGCCGTCCTTCAACACGATGGCGCAGTCGTGGTAGGCCCGGCTGCCCAGGTGGGCGGTGGTCCAGTCGGGGTTTTCGGTGGCGGACAACGCGGTTTGATAGGAATCGTAGGGCGCCATCAGGTAGCCGGCGTCGACACCGGCGCGGATGGTTTCGGGGTGCCAAAGGCCGCCTTCCCAGCCTTCGCCCAGGGTCAGCATCAAGCGTGGTAACCCGGCGTCGCGCAGCGCTTGTACCGTCTGGCTGCCCCAGGTTTCGGGGTTATCGCCGAGGGCACCGGCGAAGTCCATGGCCAGTTCGCGACGCAATTCACCGTAGCGGGCGGCAAGACGGGTCATATCGGGCTCGGCCACCTGCCAACTCTGCCGGGCCTTCCTGTTGATCGCGGCGTTGAGGCCGCGCAACAGCACGCTTTGCTCGTAGCGATTCAACCTGTGGGGCTGCGCCAGCACTTGTGCGGAGTCCTTGTCCAACAGGCCTTTGAGTTCATGGGCGCGCAAGCGCGTGAGCAACAGCGGCCAATCACGCACGTCCTCCGGCGCCAGCAGGTCATTGCCCCACAGGTAGACATGGCTGGCGCCCAGCAGCTTTTCAGCCCCCGGGGTTTGCCGCAGCTTGTCTGCCAGGGGTTCATAGCGGCCCTGCTCGACCAGCCATTGGCGATAGCGCTTAGCGCCGGCCAGCGGATCGCTTTCGCCCAGGTGCAACAACAGGGTCATGGGTGCGGCAGGTGCGAGCGAGGTGAACGCATGGGCCAACGACAACGCCTGGCCCTGCCAGCGCAGGCGGTTGTTATAGGGATTGGTCAGCAACCAGTTCAGGGTGAAGGCACCGTGATCGACACCCCACAGCGGCAGGCTGAGGTCCTGGGTGGTGTTGATGTCGCCCTGCTCCACCAGGAAAGCGTTCCACAGGGCATTGCCGGTCGGCACGTAATGCCCTTCGGCCAGCGGCCACATCAACCCCTTGCCCAGGGCGCTCGCCGGCTGCACAAGGATCGGCAGTTCACCGGCTTCCCGCGCGGTGATCGACAGCATAAGGTCGCGCTGCTCAAGGCTGGCACTTACACGATAGGCACCGTCATCCCATTGCCAACTGACCTGTTGAGCGTTTTGTGCAAGTTGACTGACGGCACGGGCCGACACGCCGTTGGAGGCGTGTACCTGCGGCTGGCCGCTGGGGGTCACGCGGATGGCGAGGGTGGCCGGGTCGAGTTCGACTCGCCACAGCGGGTTTTCCAAGACGGTGCCGGCAAAGGCCATGGGCGACAGGAAGCAGCAGATCAGCAAGGTATGACGCAGACGGTTCATGGCAGGCGACCGTTGAGAGGTGGAGGCCGGAGGGTAAAGCACTCAGCGGGTGGCCAGGACAACAGGCGTCACTTCCGGAAGTTTCCCACGTATCAAATGCCCAGCTGAGATCAAATTGTGGGAGGGGAGGGGCGGTGCGACGATTCGACTTGCTCCCGATGGCGGTGGGTCAGACAAATATTTTTTGCTGACCCACCGCCATCGGGAGCAAGCCCCCTCCCACATTTTTAACCGTGTTCTTCCTGTTGCTCGTGCTTTGGTTCGCGGATCTTGTACCAGGCTACATACAGCGCCGGCAGGAACAACAGCGTCAGCAAGGTGGCGATGATGATGCCGCCAATCATCGCGTAGGCCATCGGCCCCCAGAACACTTCGCGGGCAATCGGGATCATGCCCAGGCTCGCCGCAGCCGCCGTGAGCAGGATCGGCCGACGCCGATGCTCGGTGGCTTCCACCACCGCGTCCCACGGCGTGTAGCCGGCCACTTCATATTCATGGATCTGCGTCACCAGGATCACCGAGTTGCGGATGATGATGCCGATCAGCGCCAGGATGCCGAGAATCGCCACAAAGCCCATGGGCGTGCCCGTGGGGATCAAGGCCAGCACCACGCCGATCAGCCCCAGCGGCGCGACACTGGCCACCAGGAACATCTTCTGCACGCTGTGCAGCTGGATCATCAGGAACGTCGCCATGAGGAACAGCATCAACGGCACCACGCTGGCAATCGGGCCCTGGGCCTTGCCGCTTTCTTCCACGGTGCCGCCCGTGGCGACCTTGTAGCCCACCGGCAGGCCGGCGCTGAATGTGTCGATCTCCGGCTTGAGCTGCTTGACCAGGTCGGTCGGCTGCATCTCATCGCGTACCGACGCTTTAATGGTGATGGTCGGCTTGCGGTCGCGACGCCACACCAGCGGCTGCTCCAGCTCATAGCGCACGGTGGCGAAGGCCAGCAGCGGAATCGAGGCGCCGTTGGGGGTGACGATCTGCAGGTTCTGCAAGGTTTCCGGCGTGCCGCGCTCGGCGTCTTCAGCGCGGCCGACCACGTTGATCAGGTAGATGTCGTCGTGCACCTGGGTCACCGACGCACCGCTGACCACGCTGTTCATCAGTTGCGCCACGTCTTCGGAGGACAGCCCGAGCTGGCGCGCCTTGTCCTGGGCAATGTCGATGCGCAGCACTTTGCCAGGCTCGTTCCAGTCGTAGATGATCTCGCCCAGGTGGGTGTTTTTATCCAGCAGGGTCGCCAGTTCGATGGCGTGCTTGCGTACCTGATCGGTGTCTTTTCCGGACACCCGGTACTGGATCGGTCGCCCCACCGGCGGGCCCATTTCCAGTGGCTGCACAAAGCTGCCGATACCCACGAAGTCATCACGCAGGCGCTTTTGCAGGCGCGCAATCAAGGCACCGCGCTCTTCCAGGCCTTTGCTGACGATCACCAGCTGCGCGTAGTAGGGGTTTTCCAGTTGCTGGTCGAGCGGCAGGTAGAAACGGATCGCGCCCTGGCCGATATAGGTGCTCCAGCGCGTAATGTCCGGGTCGTCCTTGATGATCGCTTCGAGGCGGTCGACGGCCTTGCGGGTTTCGTTGATCGAGGCGTTTTGCGGCAGGTTGAGGTCGACAAGGATTTCCGGACGGTCCGACGACGGGAAGAACTGGTTCTGCACAAACTGCATGGAGAACACCGACGCCACAAACAGGCCCACGGTGATACCGATGGCCCACCAACGGTTGCGCATGGCCCACAGCATGCCGCCATTGAAGGCGCGGCCGATGCGCCCCGGCTCGGCGTTGTGGGGCTTCACATTGGCACTGAGGATATGCACGCCGATCACCGGCGCAAACAGCACCGCCACCACCCACGACACCAGCATCGCCACGGCAATCACCGCGAACAGGGTGAAGGTGTACTCGCCTGCCGAACTGGCGTTGAGACCTATCGGCACAAACCCGGCAACGGTCACCAGTGTGCCGGTAAGCATCGGAAAGGCGGTCGAGGTGTAGGCGTAGGTCGCCGCCTGCTCCTTGGTTTCGCCTTTTTCCAGGCGCGTGATCATCATCTCCACGGTGATCATCGCGTCGTCCACCAACAGGCCAAGGGCGATGATCAACGCACCGAGCGACACACGCTGCATGGTGATGCCGCTGTACTCCATGAACACGAACACCAGCGCCAGCACCAACGGAATTGAGCACGCCACCACCAGCCCAGCGCGCATGCCGAGGCTGATAAAGCTCACCACCAGCACGATGATCACCGCTTCGAACAGCGCGCTGGTGAAGCCGCCGACGGCCTCTTCCACCACTTCGGCCTGGTCGGAGACCTTATGCACACCGACGCCCACCGGCAAGTCGGCGGTCAGTTCGTCCATGCGCGTGTGCAGCGCCTTGCCGAACGACTGGATGTTGCCGCCCTTCTGCATGGCGATGGCCAAACCTATCGCCGGCTTGCCGTTGAAGCGGAACATCGGCCGCGCCGGGTCGACGTAGCCACGGCTGATCTCGGCGATGTCCGCCAGGCGATAGAAGCGGTCATTGAGGCGCAAATTAACGTCGGCCAGGTCTTTCTCCGAAGCAAACTGCCCGGATGTGCGCACCGAAATCCGCTCCGGCCCGGCCTCGATCACCCCGGCCGGGGTCACGGCGTTCTGCGATTGCAGGCTTTGCACCACCTGGCGCTGGTCAATGCCCAGGGCCGCCAGTTTGCGCGTGGAGAAATTCAGGTAAATCACTTCGTCCTGCTGGCCGATCATCTCGACCTTGCCCAGCCCCGGCACCGAACGGATCTCGGCGCGCACCTGCTCTACGTAATCGCGCAACTGGCGCATCGACAGGCCGTCGCCGGTAAAGGCGTACACCGAGCCGAACACATCACCGAATTCGTCGTTGAATGACGGCCCCTGCAAGCCCTGGGGGAAGGTGCCGCGTATGTCGTCGATCTTCTTGCGGACCTGGTACCAGATCTCCGGGATGGCCTTGGCGCTGGTGGTGTCCTTGAGGAACACGAACACCGTGGACTCACCCGGCCGGGTGTAGCTTTTCACGTAGTCGAGGGCGTCGAGTTCTTCAAGCTTCTTCTCGATGCGGTCGGTGACCTGCTTGAGGGTTTCTTCCTGGGTCGCACCCGGCCAGCGGGTCTGGATCACCATGGTCTTGATGGTGAACGAAGGGTCTTCCTCGCGGCCCAGGTTCATGTACGAGAACACGCCCATCAGCAGCGCGACGAACATCAGGTACCAGACGAAGGACTGATGCTTGAGGGCCCAGTCGGATAAGTTGAAGCTCCCTTTCATCGTGGGCTGTCCTCGTCGATTTTGACTTTTTGCTGAGGTGTCAGGCTATTCACGCCGGCGGTGATGATACGTTCGCCGGCGTTGACGCCGCCGTTGAGCAAGACGCTGTCAGCGTCACGGCTAAGCACCGTGATGTCGCGCGGTTGCACGGTCTGGCTTTGGGTATCGAGGATCCAGATGCGGGTCTTGCCGTCGACTTCCTGCAACGCGCTCAGGGGCAGTTCGATGCGTGGCGCGATGGCCGAACTCAAGGTCACGCTGATCGCCGTGCCGAGGCGGAACGCGGGCGGCGTTTCGGCCAGGGTCAGGCGCGCGCGACGGGTGCGCGTGGCGCTTTGGGCCTGGGGTTCGATCTCGCGCACGGTGGCGGTGGTGTTGACGCTGGGGTCGAGTTGCCCGGCGACGAGGAACACCACATCCGGCGGCAGGCGCTCGGCGAGGCTGGCGGGCAGGTCGATGACCGCCTCCTTGATGTCCGGGCGCGCCAGGGTCACCACTTGCTGACCGGCGCTGACCACCTGGCCGGCCTCGGCATTCCAGGCGGTGACGATGCCGGCGTGGTCGGTGCGCAGCTCGGCGTAGTTGAGCTGGTCCTTGGCCTGGTTGACCGACGCCTGGGCCTGGTCGAGGGAAGCCTGGGTGGTTTTCAGGTCGGTCTGGGCCACATCCAGCTGGGCCTGGGCGCCGACGCCCCGGTTGAACAGTTCCTGCTGGCGACGGGCATTGGCCTGGGCATTGATGAACTGCGCCTGCACGCGCGCCAAATCGCCTTGGGCGGCGCGCAACTGGTTCTGTTGGTCGGTAGGGTCGAGGACGGCAAGCAAGGCGCCCTTCTCCACTTCAGCGCCCACATCCACGGCACGCCGGGCAATGCGACCGGGGACGCGGAAGCCCAAATTGCTTTCGTAGCGCGCCTGGACCGTGCCGGCAAAGCGGCCGAGGGTTTCCTGGTCTTCGGACTTCACTTCCATGGACAGCACCGGGCGCACGGGCTCGGGTGCCGGTTCTTCCTTGGAACAGGCCATCAGCAACAGGCTGGCGGCGAGTACGAACGTCAGGCGCTTCATGGCTGGGCTCCTGGCTGGGCGATCTCGACCAGCATGCCGGGGTGCAGCAATTGCCCACCGGCCACCACGACTTTTTCGCCGCCTTTAAGGCCGTCGGCAATAATCACTTTGCCGGTGAGGTAACGCGCCACGCTGACCTTGTGCAGTTGCGCCTTACCCTCGCCGTCCACCAGCCATACAGCCGGCTCGTTGAGGTCTTTGGTCAACGCCGACCATGGCAGCTCGATGCTGGACTTGGCCGGGCCATTGGCAGTGGCGCTGACCACCGAACCGAGTCGCATGCCTGGGGGCAGAGATTGCAGAGCGATCTTTACTTGCACCGTACCGGTATTGGCGGCCACGGCCGGTGTGACTTCACGCACTTTACCCACCGCCTTGATGCTGGGGTTATCCAGCAGGCTGATGGTGATCGGCGTATCCGGCGGCGGTTCCACCAGCAGCGATTCATAGACGTTGAACACCGCATCGCGCTCGCCATCGGTGGCCAGGCTGAAAATCGGCACGGTGGCCTGCACCACCTGACCGACTTCGGCCTGGCGCGCGGTGATCACCCCCGGCGCATCCGCAACCAGCGCGGTATAGCCGAGTTGTTCACGGGCGTTGGCCAACTGCGCCTGCGCTGCGGCCAGGGCACTTTGGCTGCTGCGCAGCGCGGCCTGGGCGGAGTCGTATTCGCTGCGGCTGGTGTAGCCCTTGGGCAGGAGTTTTTCCTGGCGCACAAAAGCGGCGGCGGTTTGCTTGACCCGCGCCTGCTCGGCCACGACCTGGGCCTGGGCAGAATCCACGTTGGTCTGCAAATCCTTGGGATCGAGCTTGGCCAGCACTTGTTTGGCGCTCACGCGGTCGCCCACATCCACCATGCGCTGGATGATCTTGCCGCCCACGCGAAAGGACAAGTCGGTTTGCACGCGCGCCTGCACATCCCCGGTCAGCGTGACGGCCGCAGCAAAATCCGCGGGTTGCACGGTTTGCACGAACACTCGGGAATGCTGCTTGGGTTCGGCGTTTTCCTGGCCGCAAGCGCTCAGCAACACCACTAAACCCATGCCGACAATACAGATGGAAATACGACCGCCCATGCAGACTCCTTGTGCGCGATGCGATGTGCCAGTTTGTATGCGACTGTGAGCTTAGATCAGGGTTCCTTATCCGCATGGAGCAGGCAGCATTGAGGTGATATGACCGGCCTCATAGGGGGTAGTCGAATCGGCGCACCACCCCTCTGGAATTCGCGTGTTTGGCGGGTGGCGGCTATGGTTGGGGGGTCTGTGTTTCGAGGGAGTGAACAATGAACAAAGCGAAACCGATTGATCCGAAGGAGCTGGTGAAGTGGTTGATGGCGTTGCGCAGAGCGATCAATAGCCGAGATCTCTAAAACACCGTAGATCCAATGTGGGAGGGGGCTTGCCCCCGATAGCAGTGGTTCAGTCAACGCATCTGTGACTGACATACCGCTATCGGGGCATAAGTATCTACACAACTTCAGTAGGATAACGCGTAGCAGCTGTCGAGCCTTGGCGAGGCTGCGTTTGCGGCGCGTCTGACACACCGCCGACGCAGCCTCGCCAAGGCTCGACAGCTGCTACGCAGGGGGCTCGGCTCAAGATGTGTAGATACTTAGGGCTATCGGGGGCAAGCCCCCTCCCACAGTTTTACCGCATTCCAAATTCCACACATAAAAAACGCCGACGCTATGTGAGCCGCCGGCGTTGAAACCTTAAAGGGGGTTTTGGCTTACATCAGAACGCTGGCACGACTGCACCGTTGTACTTCTTCTCGATGAAAGCTTTGACTTCCGGGCTGGTCAGGGCCTTGGACAGTTTCTGGATAGCGTCGCTGCCCTTGTTGTCCGGGCGAGCCACCAGGAAGTTCACGTAAGGCGAGTCGGCACTTTCGATGATCAGCGCATCCTTGGCCGGGTTGAGGCCAGCTTCGAGGGCGTAGTTGGTGTTGATCATGTCCAGGTCAACCTGGTCCAGCACGCGTGGCAGCAGGGCCGATTCCAGCTCTTTGAACTTCAGGTTCTTCGGGTTACTGGCGATGTCTTTCGGCGTGGCCAGGGCGTTGGTCGGGTCATTCAGGGTGATCACACCGGCCTTCTGCAGCAGCAACAGGGCGCGGCCGCTGTTGGAGCCTTCGTTCGGGATAGCCACGGTGGCGCCATCCTTGAGCTCGGAAATATTCTTGATCTTTTTCGAGTAACCGCCGAAGGGTTCAACGTGCACGCCGACCACGGTGACCAGGTTGGTGCCCTTGCCCTTGTTGAAGTTTTCCAGGTACGGCAGGGTCTGGAAGTAGTTGGCGTCCAGGCGCTTCTCGGCAACCTGCACGTTTGGCTGGACGTAGTCGGTGAAGACTTTGATTTCCAGGTCCACGCCTTCTTTGGCGAGGGTTGGCTTGACCAGTTCGAGGATCTCGGCGTGCGGGACCGGGGTGGCGGCAACCACCAGTTTCTCGTTGGCCTGGGCGAAGCTTGCAGTCAGGGCAGCCGCCAGTGCGGTAAACAACAGAACCTTTTTCATGCAGTGTCCTTATTGGAATTGCGGGGCGTCTCTGACGACCGTTTCTTCTGTGGGGTGCCAGCGAAGTGCTATCGCGGCGTGGGAGGGACAATACCTAGATTTTTTATTCCCGAACAATATCTTTTATTCACGTTGATATTCCATTTTTCTCATGTGGCTGCCTGTTCATGTAGGAAGCTGCGCAAGGTTGCCTGCTCAGCCGGGCTGGCATTGGCGAAGATCCGCTGCACTTGTTCCAACGGCGACCCCGCCACCGGCAGGTTCAAATGTTCGGGCAGAATTTCGTCGCCGCTGCTCACCAGCAAGGCGAAGTGAATGACGTTCTCCAGCTCGCGGGTATTACCCGGCCAGCTGTGGTGTTCGAGTACACGCTGGGCTGCGTCGCTGATCAACGGCACCGGCAGGTCCAGGCGCTGGCTGTAGATGCCGAGAAAGTATTCGGCCAACGACAGGATGTCACCCACCCGCTCACGCAACGCAGGCAGGTCCAACCGGCCTTCGCTCAGGTAATGGAACAGCCGCTCATGAAACTTGCCGGCGGCCACCGCCTGGGCCAGGTCGATGCTGGTGGCGGCCACCAGGCGCACGTCCACCGGGCTCGGCTGATGGGCGCCAACGCGGGTGACTTCATGGTTTTCCAGGGCGGCGAGCAGTTTTACCTGGATCGGCAGCGGCAAGTCGCCGATCTCGTCCAGGTACAAGGTGCCGCCATTCGCCGAGCCAAACCACCCGGCCCGGCTGCTGGCCGCGCCACTGTGGGCGCCGGCGGCATAGCCGAACAACTCGGCATCGGCGTAGGTCGGGCTGATGGCGCCGCAATTCACAGAGACAAACAAACCGGTGCGGTCGCTGCCCCGGTGAATATGCCGCGCCAGCAATTCTTTACCGCTGCCGGTCTCGCCCCGAATCAATACGGGCAAGGCGCGCGGGGCGAGGTTTTCCAGGTCTTCGCGCAGTTGCCGCGAGCGTGGGTCAACAAACACCAGCGCCTTGGCGCGGATGCTCAGCGGGCTTTTTTCGGCGTCGGGGAAGGTCAGCAACGGCTGACCGAAGGTTTCATGCAGACTCATGGCAAGCTCCCGCCCCAAATCCACTCAGGGACGGGGCGTTGAAAAAATATCAGGCGGTGCGCCGGGCGTGATGCTCGAGGCGGCTTTGCAGGCGATACAGGTAGGCGAACCCCTGCTCCCAGCGCTGGTGACCGGACTTCACATTGATATGGCCGGCCCCCGACAGGATGCCGGCTTCGGCCCCCCAGTTGCGCGCCAGCTCCAGGGCCCGGGGGGCACTGACGGCGCTGTCGTTATCGGAACTGACCACCTGGCTGGGAAACGGCAACAGGTCGGTGGGGATCGGCGCAAAGTTGCGCAACGCAGGCGAGCACGCCGGACGTTCGACGTCCGCCGGGGCCACCAGCAAGGCGCCACGCACCTGCCGCAGGAACTGCACGGGGGCAGTGGCCGCCCAATGGGCCACGGTGATGCAGCCCAGGCTATGGGCGATCAGAATCACCGGGGTGCTGTCGGCGGCAATCGCCTCGGCCAGCGCAGCCACCCAGTCCTCGCGGCGCGGCGTCAGCCAATCGGCCTGCTCCACGCGTGCGCTGTTGGGCAGGCTGTTCTGCCAGTGACTTTGCCAATGATCTTCTGGCGATCCTTGCCAGCCCGGCACGATCAGATAACGAATCGACTCGCTGTGCATGGGTGTGCCCTCCTGCAGCGTTTAACGTTGTAGGACAGTATAGGGACGAGGGTTATATTCGTTAAGGAATAAGAAGCTATTTATTAATAACCAAAAACTCAAACCCGCATGAGATCAAAATGTGGGAGGGGCTTGCCCCCGATGGCGGTGGGTCAGCCACCTATTTTTAGCTGACGGACCGCTATCGGGGGCAAGCCCCCTCCCACATTGACTCGATTTCACATTCAATTTGCAGTGGTTTTAGATGACGTGATTGGTACGAGGCATGCAGTCGATGGTGCGATCCACCACGGTCTTGGCCATTTCCAGCAAATGCCACACCGCATGGACTTTCGCGCGGTCGTGCGGCTGCAGGTGCTCACAACAGTCCCATACGGTGGCCGATGCGCTGTGGATCAGGTGAGCGATATAAAGTTGGGCGTCTTCGAAACTGAGGTTTTCGTTGGCGACAAGGCAGTCAACGGGTGGGTCGGGAAGTGCTTTGGTCATGGTGTAACTCCTATTGAACACGGGAGCGACCACTAACGCTGCTAAACGATAGGTGGCAGCTGTACGCGGGTTAGCAGACTGGCCAATAGGAACACCAGCGCACCCGAGGGTGCCCCACGCACAGCCACCATAAACGCGGATGTGAACCGTGTGCCTATTGAACTCAGGCTGCTAAACCCGATCGCTGAAAACCAGCGACGGGCCGAAGACTAGCCATCCATTCCAACAGTCACAAGGCGGCGGGGATTGTCTCGGAAACGTCCTGCAATTTAAAGGGACACGGCTTGCTGGCCCTTTACAAATCATGACGAAATGCCAGCATCGATCACCTGATGAACTTTCTTGTAGGAAATATCTTCCATGACGGTTTTTTATGGCTCCGCTGACGACTTTTCGCTTTTCCGGAGAGTGGTGAGGTTAGTTAAATATTGACTCCAACCAACCCCGTAAAGAATCGCAATGAATATAAATATAAGTACTTTCCACCACGAAATTTCTAAAGTCAGGCTTTCTAAGACCGCATTCAACGAACTACTGAGCGCAAAAGCCAGCTCCGAACCGGATGATCAAACTAATCGACTCGATGCAAAACCTGCTTACATCGCCCCCCATCACTCGCAGACCCTCAGCGCAGAACTGCGCAATATACGAAAAATCGTTGATCACGAAAAACACGTCCTTATCCTAGATGGATTTAAAGTCGATGATCTTGCAGGTTTCAAATCTTTGATATGGACGTTCGGCTCTTTGCTGGGAGCGCCAATGGTGCAGAACCATCTTGGCCATAGGGTTATTGAGGTGTATGACCGGGGAGGTAAAAGCATTGAAGAAGGTGCGAGATATCATCAGACCCGTCAGGGCGCATATGTCCATAACGATGGCGTAAGCGATCCGCTCCCTATCGATTATTTGATTCTGGCTTGTGGCCAGAAAGCCTTACTCGGCGGCGAAAGTATTCTGATAGACGCAAGTGCGGTATACGCTGAATTAATGGCATTCCCTGAGGTACTGGAAGAACTTAAGTGCGATTTCTATTTTGAAAATCGAGGTATGGCGGAGGAAGAACAATTATTCAAAGCGCCAATCTTGAGCTTTTCAAATGAGGGCATCCCTTTGATTAGGTACTTCCGCGTCTATATCGAATCGGCCCACATCAAAGCGGGAGCGCCATTAACCCTGGCGCAAATACATGCATTGGATTTTCTAGATACAGTCCTTGATCAATCTTCAGTTCAACATCGAGTGCTGCTTGAACCAGGGCAGGTTCTTATTTCAGCTGACAACAAGTTTCTCCATACCCGAACGCATTTCATCGATAAGAGCGCTCCGCGCTTAGAGATTGATGACGCAGTCTCTTTGAAAGATCTCAATCGATACATGTTACGAATGTGGTTGCGCAAACGATGATCCCTCGCTGGCCATAAGGCACAACTTCATATTCCCATCACAAGCCGAGCCCCATGGACAACTCCAACATCGCGATCACCCTTGTTTTGATCTCCGCCTTCATGCACGCCACCTGGAACGCGGTCGTCCGGGCGGGGAGCAGTCGCTTCATGACCTTGGCCATGGTCGATGGTACGGCGTTGCTGATCTGCCTGGCGGCGCTGCCGCTGGTGAATACGCCAAGCCTGCAGGTGTGGGGCTACGTGCTGGTTTCCGTGGTGCTCAACACGGCCTATCGATTGTTTCTGATCAAAGCGTATGAAACCGGCGACTTTGGGCAGGTCTACCCGGTCATGCGCGGGGTGCCACCGGTTTTAGTCGCGCTGTTTTCCTATTTCCTGCTGCACGAGCAGCTATCGTTTCATGCCATGGCGGGGGTGTTGCTGATTTGCGTAGGCATTATCAGCCTGACATTCGTGCGCAGGATGTCCGCGCGTATGTTCAAACCAATTCTGATGGCGGTGTGCGCAGGTGCTTTCATCGCGTCCTACACAGTGGTGGATGCCAAAGGTGTCAGAGCCAGTGAGACGGTGCTGCAATACATCATCTATCTGACGGTATTCCAGAGCATTCCGATTCCGGCGCTGGCGTTTTTCAAGAAACGTCTGGAATTCGCAGAGGCCATTCGCAACCATTGGAAAGTCGGCGTAATGGGCGGCGTTTTTTACCTCACTTCCTACGGCCTGGTGCTGTTCGCGCTGTCGCTGGATGCGGTGGCCAAGATCTCAGCGTTGCGGGAAACCAGTGTTATTATCGGCGCCATTATTGCCGCGCTGTTTTTTCACGAGCGGTTCGGCTGGCGGCGGATGCTTTCGGCGTTCGTCATTGTTTGCGGGATCATCCTGATCAAAGTGAGCACCTGATGGGCCAACGTCCGCCACCTACACCCATGCTGCAAGCCTTTGTCAGTGCTGCACGAACAGGCAGTTTCGCCCGCGCAGCATCAGAGTTGAGCCTCACCGCCAGTGCCATCAGTCATCAGATCGCAGGTCTGGAAGAGTGGTGGGGCGTTCAGTTGTTCGAACGCCATTCGCGGGGCGTCAACCTCACAACCGCCGGGCAGGCTTTGTTGCCGGTGACCGATGATTTTTTCAAAACCCTTGAGACGGTGTTGCACTCGCTGAATCCGCGCAAATCTCAGCCCCTTTATCTTTCGTGCACTTCGTCCCTGTGTTCGACCTGGCTAATCCCCAGAATGCATGGTTCCCACACCAACGCTTCATTCAATCTCGACCTGGTATTGACCAGTGCGGATATGAATAGCGCCAATCTCGGTGCCCATCAATTCGATGTTGCGATTGTGATGGGGTACGGCGACTACCCGGATCATCATGCCGAGCTTCTGATGCGCGATGCCGTGTTCCCGGTTTGCTCACCGGAGTTTCAACGCATGAATGGCGATATTTCGCTGACGGATATCGCGCGGTATCCACTCATTCACCGTGTGGACGATCAAGTGTGTCCAGGGTGGGAAAGCTGGTTTGCGTTCCAGGGCCTGGCAGCTGCGCCTTATCACCATGGGCCGCGCTTTCCGGACTCAAGCCTGGCAATCAGTCTGGCGGTGAAGGGTGGCGGGATTGCGCTGGCCAGGACAGCGTTGGTGTATGACCAGTTGGAAGAAGGTGCATTAGTCACACTAGGCGGCCCGCTGATGATGTCGCCGGCGGCGTACTACGTTATTTGTAGGAATGGGCGGCAGTCGGAACCTGATATCGCTCGGTTGATTGACTGGCTTAAAGAGAGCGCTAGAAAGTTTCAGCAAGAAGTTGAAATCCGGTATCCACAAATCGCTGGGGTTGGCGCACTTTGATCGTGTGATGTTACTGAAACGGAGGCAAAAAAAAGGCCGCACCCTGCCAAGGAAAACGGCCAAAAAATTGTCGAGGCTTTTGCAACTAACGTGCGGTAATCACCGACAGCTTGGTAATACCCGCGCGCTCGATAGACGCCATGGCTCGCGCCACTTCGCCGTAGTTCACGCCATCGTCAGCCTGCAGTTGCACCCGCACATCGGGGTCCTTGGCCTTAGCCGCCTGCAGGTTGAACTCCAGCAGGTCCGGCTGGATTTCGTCCTTGTTGATAAACAGTTTGCCGGCGCCGTCGATGCTCACCACCAGCGGGTCCTTCTGCTCCACCGGCGCCACGGCCTCGGTCTTGGGCAGGTTGATCGGGATCGCGTTGGTCAACAGCGGCGCGGTGACGATAAACACCACCAGCAGTACCAGCATCACGTCCACCAGCGGCGTGACGTTGATCTCGCTCAACACCTCATCACTGTCTTGCGTGGAGAAGGCCATATCAGGACGCCTCCTTCACTTTTTGCGGGTTGCCCGGCGCATTTTTAGTCAGGGCAGGATGCAGCAGCACGCGGAAAGAGTTCTTCTGCGCCAGGCTGTAGAAGTCGTGGGCGAAGTCATCCAGGTCGGCCACCGTCAGCTTCAGGCGACGCAGGAAGTAGTTGTAGACCAGCACCGCCGGCACCGCGACGGCGATCCCCACGCCCGTGGCGACCAAGGCTGCACCGATCGGGCCGGCCACGGTTTCAAGGCTGGCGGAGCCGGCGGCGCTGATGCCCTTGAGCGCTTCCATGATCCCCCACACGGTGCCGAACAGGCCGATAAACGGCGAGGTGCTGCCAATACTGGCGACCACGGCCAGGCCGGTTTCCAGGGAGCGGCGCTCACGTACGATCTGCTGGCGCAGGGCACGCTCGAGGCGGTCCTGATGGTTGATCGCCTGGCTCAGGTCGGCCGCGTGCGGCGCATCCCCTACCTGGATCGCGGCGTAACCGGCCTGGGCCACACGGGCAGCGGCGCCGGGCTGGGTTTCGGCCAGCTCGGCGGCCGAGTCAAGACTCGACGCCGCCCAGAATTGTTTGTGGAACTTGCGATCCTGCGCTTTAAGGCGACCGAACTGCACGCCCTTGAGCAAGGCCAGGCCCCAGGTGGCGACCGAAAAGACCACCAGCAGCCAGATCACCGCGCTTTCGATGGATTCAAGTGGAGATGCTAATGCCATGATGTTTCCCCTCTGTACAAGTCGCGGCGTGTGCAACACACCGAAGCGCAATAGTTAGTGAATCTTGAAATCGATCGGGACGCTGACCCAGCCGTCCTGGGCCACATCGCCCTGCTTGGCCGGCACGAAGCTCCAACGCTTCACGGCGGTCAACGCGGCATCGTCGAGTTGCTGGCGACCGCTGCTTTTCTGGACCTGGATCTCGCCCGGCTTACCGCTGGCCAATACATGCACCCGCAACAACACCGTACCTTCCCAACCGCGACGCTGAGCCAGTGACGGGTATTCCGGCGCCGGGTTCTTGAGGTACGCGGCGTTGGCCGAAGCCGGTGTCACCGGGGCGGGCGCGGGCGGAGCAGGCGCGGGTGCCGGTGGCGCCGGTTGCGGTGGCGTGGGCGCCTGCTCGACCGGTTTCGGGGCGGGCTTGGGCTCAGGCTTTGGCACCGGCTTGGGCTTGGGTTTTGCAATCGGCTTGGGCGGCGCCGGCTTGGCGGCCAACTCATCCACCACCGGCGGCGGTGGCTCAACCACGGGCGGTGGCGGTGGTGGCGGCACAGGCGGTGGCGGTTCCACCACGGGCGGTGCCGGCTGGGAAAATTCGATGGTCATCGGCGGAATCTCCGGCGGCACAATCGGCAGCACCGGGGTGGGTTTCTGGCTTACCCAATAAATCACCGCACCGTGCAGGGCCAATACCAACAGACCGAGCAGGATCCCTTCGCGGCGGCTGGAGAAGCGCTTTGGGGTTTTCTGCGTTCGCAATTGCCCCAACGGCGCGCGGTGCGGCCGGCCAAGGTCGACCAACTCACCACTCGGTGCCTGGCGCCATTGCGCCTCGGGTGCACTGGCGGCGGTCTGGACATTGCCCATTGATTGACTCCCTGCGGTTTCGAAACAAAAAAACCGACGGGCCTGCGTGGAAGGCCGTCGAGGGCTGAATCATCGGGGCTAGACGCTTATCTCTTAAAGTAATCTTTGAAGTTATAGATAGATCAAATTTGAATAAACGATCTCTCTGAAAACACCAAAGCCCCGGCCGGCGTGGCCTGGCGCCGAGGTGGTTTTTTTTGATGCTTTTCAGGCATACAAAATATTCAGTTAAGGCATGGATCAACGGGACTGTTTGCGCACAAATCGAACAGTTCAGCCTGTAAGCACTGCCCCGCGGCACTCAGGCCATGACGGGCATACAACGCCAGGCGCACGCCTTGCACCACGGGCAAACCACTGCCCGGCCCCAGTTCCACATGCCCTGGCTGCACGACCCGTCGCGGCAACAGACTCACACCCAATCCCGCCGCCACCGCCGAACACACGCTGGCCAGGCTCGCGCTGGAATAGCCGATACGCCAGCGCCAGCCGCTCACTTCCAGGTGGTGCAGCATTTCATTGCGGTACAGGCCGCCCACCGGGAATGCCACCAACGGCAGAGGGTCGCGCCCCAGGCACGGCGTGCTGCAGCTGTCGACCCAACACAGCGGCTCGGGCCACGACGCCAGGCAGTCATCGCTGCTGCCCATCTGCTTGACCAGCAACACGTCGAATTCACCACTGCGGTACTGACGCTGCAACTCGGGGCCCAGGCCGCTGGTGACCTCCAGGCGCACCCGCGGATAGGCCAGCACAAATGCCGACAGCAACGGCATCAGTCGCTGCGCCGCAAAGTCTTCCGGTACGCCGAGGCGCAGCACGCCGTCGCTCTGTTGGTTGATCAACACATCGGCAGCTTCTTCATGCAACGCGAGGATGCGCCGCGCATAGGCCAACAAACGCTCGCCCTCGGCGGTGGCGACCACACGGCGCTGGTCGCGGTCCAGCAACTGGCACGCCACGGCGTCTTCGAGGCGGCGGATCTGCTGGCTCACAGTGGACTGGGTCAAGTGCAGGCGCTCGGCGGCGCGGGTGAAGTTGCCGCAGTCCACCACGGCAACAAAGCTGCGTAACAACACGGGATCGAACATCGGCGTCACCATTCCCTTTGCCACTGGCTGGCATGGTTATATTTAATTTCAGAATACCTTTGGCGCTGGCCATACTCACGCCTCATTTACCGACCGCAAGGCGTTGCATGACCCTGAATAAATCCCTCGCCGGCTGGGGCCTGTTGGTGGTGCTCGGCCTGAACCTGCGGCCGATCCTCAGCTCCATCAGCCCGTTGCTCGGCGAGATTCGCCAGGCCACCGGCCTGAGTTTCCAGAGCAGTGCCCTGCTGACCAGCCTGCCGGTGGTGTGCATGGGGCTGGTGGCGCTGGTGGGCGTGCGCGTGGAGGCCCGCCTGGGCGAACGGCGTGGCATCGCCCTGGGCTTGATGATGATCCTGCTGGCGTGCCTGGCTCGCGGGTTGATGGGCCAGGCGTCGGCGCTGCTGGTCACGGCGTTGCTCGGCGGTGCGGGTGTGGCGCTGATCCAGGCCTTGGTGCCGGCGATGATCAAGCGCGAATTCCGTCATCGCGTGCCGGTGGCGATGGGTGTGTACTCAGCCTCGCTGATGGCCGGCGGCGGGCTGGCAGCGTTGCTCAGCCCGCTGGTGGCCTCGCATTTCCAGCAATGGCAGGCGGGGTTGGGGGTGTGGCTGCTGCCGGCGCTGGGCGCCTTGCTGCTATGGGCCTGGCTGCCGTTGGGCGCGGCCAGAAATCCACAGGTGGTGCCGGCCTTCAAGGATCTGCGCAATCGTCGCGCCTGGTTGCTGGCGGTGTATTTCGGCCTGGTCAATTGCGGCTACATGAGCCTGGTGGCGTGGCTGCCGGCCTACTATCAGCAACTGGGCTGGGGGGTGTTGCCCAGTGGTTCGCTGCTGGCGTTCATGACTATTTTCCAGGTGCTCGCCGCGCTGCTGATGCCGGTGCTGGCGCAACGTGGTATCGACCGTCGACCGCTGCTGGGCATTGCCCTGCTGGCCCAGACCGTGGGTTACCTCGGCCTGATCGTCGCGCCGCAGGAGTCTGCGCACCTCTGGGTGGCGTTGTGTGGCTTCGGCCTCGGCGCGTGTTTCGCCCTGAGCCTGCTGCTGACCCTCGACCACCACCGCGACCCACGCCAAGCCGGGCAGCTGGCGGCCTTTGTGCAAGGCGTGGGCTTCTTGATCAATGCGGTGTCGCCGTGGATGACCGGCTGGCTGCGCGAGCTGACCGGCAATTTTGTCAGCGCCTGGGTGGTGCTGACGGTCACGGCAGTAGCGATGCTGGTGGTGACGCGAGTGTTCAGCCCGGCCACCTATCGCACGGGGCTAGAAGTCATAGCGCCCAGTCACTCCTAGCGTGCGCGGCGTACCTAGCAAGCCTTCGTAGCCGCCGTTCCCCCCCGTCCACAGAGTGGTGTAGTAGGTCTTGTCGAAGGCGTTTTTCAGCCATAACGACACGTCCCACTGCCCCTGCTCATAGTTGCCGCGCAGGCCGGTGGACAGGTTGACCACGGCGTAGGCGGGAATCTGTCCATAGTCGGAGTCCTCCACCGTGCCCACGGCCTTGGAACGGAAGGCATAGCTGGCGGTGACGTAGGGTTCGAAGCCGTTATCCAGGTTCCACTTGTATTCGCCGTTGGCGTTGGCGATCCATTTCGATGCCCCCACCACTTGGTGCCCACTCAGGTCGCAGGAGGCCGGCGCACCGGGGCGCAGACTGACTTCCGGCGGGCACGGTGCATCCTTGTACGACAGGTAACTCACATCGTTGAACGAGCCGTTGAGGTTCAGCGTCAGGCCTTTGATCGGTACCAGAGTACTTTCCACCTCGACGCCCCGCGAGCGCACCGAACCGGCGTTGGTCAGGTACTGCACACGGTTGTCCTGGTCGTAAGCGTTGGTCTGGTAGCCGTTGACCTGGGTCCAGAAGAGGTTGGCATTGAGCTGCAGCCGCCGGTCCCACAGCGTGCTTTTGAAACCCAGTTCGGCGTTGTTGGCGCGCTCGGTGCCGATCAGCAGCGAGTCGGCGCCGGCCGTCGGCGCTGAGCCTACCGCTAGGTTGACCCCCCCGGACTTCTCGCCATGGGACAGCGTCGCGTAACCCAGCAGGTTTTCGTTGAAGCGGTAGCTCAGGTTCAGCAGACCCGAGGGGCTGGTGCTGTATTGCGTGAGATCACCGGAATCGTATGCCCCCGCCCGGCCACGTCGAGCCGTAGCGGCAGCACCGGTGACCGCCGCACCGCCGAGGGGATTGTTGCGCGTGACCCAGGCACTTTTTTCTTCATAGGTGCCGCGCAGGCCGGCGGTGAAATCCAGGCGCTCGGTAAGGTGCCAGGTGCCCTGGGCAAACAGGGCAAAACTGTCGGTGCGAATGTGCCCGTTGCCGACGCTGCTGACGTTGGCCAGCGCACCGGCTGGCGTGCCATTCCAAATGTCGGCCTGGGGCCCGTAATAGCTGAAGGATTTGTTATCCAGCGAATTACCGAAGTAGTAGGCGCCCAGTACGTAATCGAAGAAACCACCGGTAGGCGAAGCCAGCCGGAATTCCTGGGACCACTGTTTGTCTTCCACCGACACCCCGCCGTTATACGAAGCCGGCACGTTAAGGCCGTCGTCGTTGCGCGGAGTGAAGTTCCAGAAGCGATACGAACTGACCGAGGTCAGGGTGAAGTCACTCGGCAATGTCCAGTTGGCCTCCAGCGACGTGCCGCCCTGGAACACGGTGACCTGCTGGTCGCTGTCCAGGTTGACCTTGCGATGCGTGCCATCGACCAGGGTCGCGCCTGCCGCGTTGGCCCGCGACTGGTAGAGGTTGGTGCCGTTGATGGTCGGCCCGGTGCTGTACAGCACACGGGTGCCGGCGCTGGAATCCTCTTCGTTGTAATCGCCGATCCAGCGCAGGTTGAATGCCTCGCTGGGCTTGTACAGCAGTTGCCCGCGAAAGCCCTGGCGCGAGCCGCCGTTGAGGTCATGGCCGTTGTATTCGTTCTTGATGTCGCCGTCGCTGCGCGTGCGATACGCCGAGAAACGCCCCGCGAGGTCATCGGTGAGCGGGCCGGAAATCGTGCCCTTGGTCTGGAAGTAGCCGTCCTCGCCCAACGAGGTTTCAATGCTGCGTTCCGGGGTAAAACTCGGCGCGCGTGTGCTGATGTTGATCACCCCGGCGGTGGTGTTTTTGCCGAATAACGTGCCCTGCGGGCCGCGCAAGACTTCAAGCTGCTCGATGTCCATCAAGTCGAACACCGCCATCCCCGGCCGCCCGAGGTACACGTTGTCGATGTACAGCCCCACGCTGCCTTCCAGGCCGTCGCTGGCCGGGTTGTTGCCGAGGCCGCGAATCGACACGCTGGACTGGCGCGCATGCATGTAGGCGACGTTGACGCTGGGCACCAGTTGCTGCAAATCCTGAATCCGGTACACCCGCTGGCTCTCCAAGGCCTGGCCGCCGATCACGCTCATGGGTGTCGGCACCTCCTGGGCACTTTCGGTACGGCGCCGAGCGGTCACTGTGACGGTTTCCAGTTGGCCACCGGCGCTTTCACCCGAGGGTGCCGGCTCGGCTGCGTGACTGGGTGTCCAACTCGCACTTCCCGCCAGCAACATCGCCAGGGGCAGGCGCTTGAGCCTCCAGGAAGAGCAAGGTACAGCGGGCTTCAACAGACTCATAAGCGGCTCCGGACCCCAGGAATATCCACCTTCTGATATTCCTTTAGGTTATTTATTTATGTTTTTAAGAACATTTACTGCATAAGAGATAGCCTTTATAAGGAGTCGACCTAATGCATAGCCAATGCATTTCCCGGATATTTTTGATGTGAAAAATGCATATCGATCTGCGCCAGCTTCGCCACTTCATTGCCCTTGCCGAACAACGCAGTTTTGTCGCGGCGGCGTTGGCCGTGAACCTGTCGCAATCGGCGTTCAGTCGCAGCATCCAGGCCCTGGAACACAGCGCCGGCTGCCAACTGGTTGACCGTGGTCGCAAGGACCTGGCACCGACCAAGCAAGGCCAGGTATTGCTGGAGCACGCCCGACGCCTGGTCAGCGGCGCACAGCAATTGGCCAACGAGATCAGCCAGTTCAATGGCCTGGAGGCGGGGGAGTTGCGCTTCGGTTGCGGCCCGGCACCGGCAGGCGGCTTGATCCCCCGCGCCATCGGCAGTTTTATCGGGCGCTACCCCAAGGCACGGGTGCAGTACCAGGTGGACGACTGGCAAAGCCTGAGCAAGCGCCTGCTCAGTGAAGAGTTCGAGTTTTTCGTCGCCGACACCCGCCACTTCGAAGCCAACCCGGACTATCACACCCACCGCCTGCGCCCGCGCCGCTGGTATTTCTGCTGCCGCGCCGGCCACCCGCTGGCCCTGCGCGACAGCGTGAGCGCCGCCGAGCTGATGAGTTACCCGCTGGCCGTGACCATCCGCCCGCCCAACCTGCGCAAAGTCATCGTCGACCTCAGCGGCCGGCCCGATTACCTGCCCAATGTCGAATGCGAGAACGGCTATAGCCTGATGGGCGTAGTGCTGCGCTCCGACGCCATCGGCATCGTCAGCGCCAACAGCGACGTGCTGCACATGGCTCGCGGCGAACTGGTGTGCCTGAAGATCGAGGGCCTGGCCGAAGACCTGGAGGAGCGTTACACCCGCTATGGCATCGTCAGCCGTGCGGGGTATCGCCTGTCGCCGCTGGCGGAAGCGATGATCGAGCAAATCAAGCAGATCGATGAGTTGGATGAGGATGTGTGTGCGCTGGAGAACGTCGCCGTTTAAGCCATGCATTCACTGCATGAAATCCAGTCCCCAAATGCACTTGCCAACCCCCCGCCCGAACGGCGAAAAACCTCACCTGTCCTCCGTCTGGTGAAGCCTCATGTCCGATCCCCAACCCGTGCGCAACGTGCTGTACATCATGTGCGACCAGCTGCGCCGCGATTACCTGTCGTGCTATGGCCATGCCCATCTGCACACGCCAAACATCGACCGCCTGGCCGCCGCTGGCGTGCGTTTCAGCCGCGCCTATACCCAAGGCACCATCTGCGGGCCCTCGCGCATGTCGGCCTATACCGGGCGCTACGTCAGCAGCCACCAGGCGGCGTGGAACGCGGTGCCGTTGCCCCTGGAAGAACTGACCATCGGCGACTACCTGCGCCCCCACGGCATCCGCACGGCACTGGTCGGCAAGACCCACGCCACGCCCAATGTGGAAGCCTTGCAACGCCTGAATATCGACCCTGACAGCGAGCAGGCCGAGCCGTTGAACGAGGTCGGCTTCGAGGCGTACCTGCGTCACGACGGCATCTACCCCGACAGCCCGCTGTTCGATGAAAAACGCGAGTCCGCGCCCTACACCCATTACCTGCGCGAGCAGGGCTACAGCGGCACCAACCCGTGGCACGAATGGGCGAATGCGGCAGCAGGTGAAAACGGCGAAGTACTCAGTGGTTGGCACATGCGCCATGCAGGCCTGCCCGCGCGCGTAGCCGAGGAACATTCAGAAACCGTCTACACCACCGACCGTGCTATCGACTTTATCCGCGAGCAGGCCGAACAACCGTGGTGCCTGCACCTGTCGTATATCAAGCCACACTGGCCCTACATCGCGCCGGCGCCGTATCACGCGCTGTATGGCGCCGAGCATATCCAGGCACCGATCCAGCCTGGGGAAACCAGTGATCACCCGGTGTACCAAGCGTTCCGCCAGCACCAGGAGAGCCTGAACTTTTCCCGTGACGAGGTACGGCTCACGGTAATTCCCACCTACATGGGCCTGATCAAACAGATCGACGACCAACTGGGGCGACTGTTCGATTTTCTGCAAGGCAATGGCCGTTGGGACGACACCCTGATCGTGTTCACCAGCGACCACGGCGACTTCCTCGGCGATCACTTCCTCGGCGAAAAAGAATTTTTGCTGGAACCCGCGGTGGGTATTCCGCTGATCGTGCGTGACCCGCGCGTCGCTGCCGATATCAGCCGTGGCACGGTGGACGCGCGGCTGGTGGAAACCATCGATGCGCTGCCGACCTTCCTCGATGCCTTGGGCCTGCCCGCAGCCGACCATCGCCTGGAAGGGCGCTCACTGATCCCGCTGCTGCACGGCCGGGAAACGCGCTGGCGCCGCTATGCCATCGCCGAGTATGACTACGCCTTCCAGGCCCCGGCCCGCGAACGCCTGGCGCAACCCATCGACCGCTGCCGCATGACCATGGTGCGCAGCGAACGCTGGAAATACCTGGCGTACGACGGCTTTCGCGCACAACTGTTCGATCTGGAAAACGACCCGCAGGAACTGCACGACCTGGGCAACGACCCGGCCTATGCCGACGTGCGCGAAATCCATGTGGGGTACCTGTTCGAATGGCTGCGCGGGCTGAAGCGGCGCACCACCATCAGCCACGCAGAGATCGATCTACGTGGCCAATGGTTTCGTTACGGTGAGCCGGAGGCGGAGAAAGTGGTGCAGATCGGCGTCTGGTAAGCCCTTCGGGAGCTGCAAGTTGTCAGCTACAAGCTGCAGGTAAAAGCCGATTAGCTTTTTCTTACGGCTTGTAGCTAAGAGTTTGCAGCTTATCGTCCCTTTATCGTCTGGCTGCGCTGCCCTTGCACGCCCACCGGCACATCGCCCTTGAGCGTCACCCGGCGCACGATGCGTTCCTGGGTGCCGTAGTCGTCCACGGCGTAATGCTGGGTGGCGCGGTTGTCCCAGATCGCCACGTCGCCGGTGTTCCAGCGCCAGCGCACGGTGTTTTCCAGGCGGGTGACGTGGCTTTGCAGCAGGTTGAACAGCTGGGTCGAGTCCGCCTGGGAATAGCCTTTCAGGCGCTTGACGAAGTGCCCCAGCAACAGGGTCTTCTCGCCACTGACCGGATGCACGCGCACCACCGGGTGCTCGGTTTCGTACACCGTCGAGGTGAACACCTTGCGGTATGCCTCAAGCCGCTCTACCGACACATCCGGCTTGATCGCGGCGTAGTCGTATTCGTTGCTGTGCACCGCCCACAAGTTATCCGCCAGGGCGCGCAGTTCGACGCTGAGGTCGTTGTAGGCGCTGGAGGTGTTGGCCCAAACGGTGTCGCCACCGGACTTGGGCGCCAATACCGAGCGCAGGATCGAGGCTTTGGGGTAGGCGTCGACGAAGGTCACGTCGGTGTGCCACGAATTGGCGCGCTGGCCACGGGTGCCGTCCAGTTCCATGAGGAAGCGCGTGCCGTCGCGCACCGGTACCGTCGGGTGGGCAATCGGCTCGCCGAGCAGATGGGCGAAGGCCTCCTGGCTCTGGTCATCGAGGTGGGTCTGCTCACGGAAGAAGATCACTTTGTACTGCACCAGCGCCTGCTGGATGGCTTCGACCGTGGCGGCATCCAGATCGCCGGACAGTGTGATACCGCGGATCTCGGCACCGATGCGACCAGCGACCGGGTGGATGTCCAGCGCCAGGGCGGTAGGTTGAACAGCTAATGCGGCGTTGCTCATGGTGATGACCCTCTTGTGCTTGCTGATGGTGGGGACGCTTTCCGACAACGCTCTATCCATATGCAATTTAGGTCTAGCAAATGAACACATGCTTCATTGACGGAATAAGAGCTTGCATTTAAAACCTCAGCTCCCGTGGTCGCAAATGCCTTCGACCTATTTTTAAGATGCAGGGAAAGCATATGGATCTTCGCCAACTGCGGTACTTCATCGCCCTCAACGAACACCGCAGTTTCGTGCGGGCGGCGGACGCCATGGGCATCACGCAACCGGCCTTCAGCCGCAGCATCCAGGGGCTGGAACAGGAGTTCGGCTGCGTGCTGGTCGACCGTGGCCACAAGGACCTGCGCCCTACGCCGGAAGGCCAGGTAGTGCTGCAACACGCCCTGACCCTGGTGCACGGCGCGGCATTACTGAGCAGTGAAGTGACGCGCATGACCAAGCTCGACGCCGGCGACCTGCGCTTCGGCTGCGGCCCGGCCCCGGCGGTGAAACTGGTACCGGATGCGGTGGCGCGCTTTATCAGCGCCCACCCGAAAATCCGCACCAGTTTCCAGGTGGATAACTGGGAAAAACTCAGCCGTGCCCTGAGCCGCGAAGAGATCGAGTTCTTTATCGCCGACATCCGCCAATTCGAAGCCGACCCGAATTTCCAGACCCGCGCGCTGACCCCCAAGCGCGGGGTATTTTTTTGCCGGCCGGGGCACCCGTTGCTGGCCAAGGACAGCCTGTCGACCAACGACATGTTCGACTACCCGCTGGCATCGCCGCTGATCTCACAGGGCATTCGCAAACTGTTGGCGAACCTGAGCGGGCGCATGGATTTTTCCCCGAGCATCCAGACCGAACATTTCCCGGCGCTGGTGAAGATCGTGCTGCAGTCCAATGCCATTGGCGTGGGCACCGAGGAGGCGTTCGCCGAAGACATCGCCCAGGGCACGTTGAAGCTGCTGCACTGGCGCAACCTGCCGCAGAACATGGAGACCATGAGCGCCCGCTGCGGGGTTGTGAGCCGCACCGGTTCGCGGTTGTCGCCGGCGGCGAAGGCGATGATCGAGACGCTGGTGGAGGTGGACAGGCAGGAGGTGAGTGTGGCGGTTTGACGGGCCTCATCGGGGGCAAGTCCCCGATGGCCATGAGTATCTACACAACTTCAATAGGATAGTGCGTAGCAGCTGCCGAGCCCCGGCGAGGCTGCGTTGGCCGCGACTCGGGCTTGATCGGCAGCGCGCCTGACGCAGCCTCGCTTGCGCTCGGCAGCTGCTACGGGGGTGGGCCTTGATGGGGTTGGCATTCGTAGCAGCTGCCGAGCCCCGGCGAGGCTGCGTTGGCCGCGACTCGAGCTTGAAT
>JAEAMG010000160.1_pt1 | contig 108260 bp, 75 predicted proteins | sample 8958741 | NCBI WGS metagenome assembly JAEAMG01 (sample SAMN16933256, study PRJNA681125) | bioreactor sludge metagenome | isolation source: anaerobic bioreactor treating anionic surfactant - SDBS | place: India: Bengaluru | collected 2019-02-28
GAGACGTCTTGCGTGATCGTCTCGCCCTTGGCCAGCACGCGCAGCAGGCGGCGCATGATTTTGCCGGAGCGGGTTTTCGGCAGGTTGTCGCCGAAACGGATTTCCTTCGGTTTCGCGATCGGGCCGATTTCCTTGCCGACCCAGTTGCGCAGCTCCAGCGCCAGTCGTTTCGCTTCCTCGCCCGTCGGACGCGCTTGCTTGAGCACCACGAAGGCGCAGATCGATTCGCCTGTCGTGTCGTCCGGACGGCCCACCACGGCCGCTTCGGCCACCAGCGGGTTGGCCACCAGGGCCGATTCGATTTCCATCGTGCCCATGCGGTGGCCCGACACGTTCAAGACGTCATCGATGCGGCCCGTGATGGTGAAGTAGCCCGTATCCTTGTTGCGGATGGCGCCGTCGCCTGCCAGGTACATCTTGCCGCCCAGTTCTTCCGGGAAATAGCTGGACTTGAAACGCTCGGGGTTGTTCCAGATCGTGCGGATCATCGACGGCCATGGGCGTTTTACCACCAGGATACCGCCCTGACCGTTCGGCACGTCCTGGCCCGCTTCGTCGACGATGGCGGCCATGATGCCCGGCAATGGCAGAGTGCAGGAACCGGGGACCATCGGCGTGGCGCCTGGCAACGGGGTGATCATGTGACCACCCGTTTCCGTTTGCCAGAAAGTATCGACGATCGGGCATTTCTCGCCGCCGATGTGCTTGTAGTACCACATCCACGCTTCCGGATTGATCGGCTCGCCAACCGTACCCAGCAAACGCAGGCTGCTCAGGTCGTAGTTGCTTGGATGGACTTTCGGGTCCACGTCGGCCGCCTTGATCAGCGAACGGATGGCCGTCGGCGCCGTGTAGAAGATGCTGACGTTGTGCTTCTTGATGGTTTCCCAGAAACGACCCGCGTTCGGGTAGGTCGGGATGCCTTCGAACACCACTTGCGTGGCGCCCACGGCCATCGGGCCATACGCGATGTAGCTGTGGCCCGTCACCCAGCCGATGTCGGCCGTGCACCAGAACACGTCGTCGGGCTTGATGTCGAAACTCCACTTCATCGTCAGCGCGGCCCACAGCAGGTAGCCGCCGCTCGAATGCTGCACGCCCTTCGGCGTGCCCGTCGAACCGGAGGTGTACAAGATAAACAGTGGATGCTCGGCATCGACCCATTCCGGCTCGCATTGCGCGCTCTGGCCTTCGACCAGGTCGTGCAGCCAGGTGTCGCGGCCGGCCACCATCGGCAGGTCGCTGCCCGTGCGTTTATACACGATGACGTTTTTCACGCACTCGCAGCCGCCCAGCGCCAGCGCTTCGTCGACGATGGATTTCAATGGCAGCTTCTTGCCGCCGCGCAATTGCTCGTCGCCCGTGATGACGGCGACGGCGCCCGCGTCGATAATGCGTTCCTGCAGCGATTTCGCCGAGAAGCCGCCGAACACGACGGAGTGCGTGGCGCCGATGCGCGCGCAGGCTTGCATCGCAGCAACGCCTTCGACGGACATCGACATATAGATGATGACGCGGTCGCCCTTGGCGATGCCTTTGGCTTTCAGGCCGTTGGCGAACTTGCAGACTTTTTCGTGCAGCTCGGTATACGTTGCCTTGGTGACGGTGCCGTCATCCGCTTCGAAGATGATGGCCGTCTTGTCGCCCAGGCCATTTTCAATGTTGCGGTCCAGGCAGTTGTAGGACACGTTCAGCAGGCCGTCTTCGAACCACTTGTAGAACGGCGCGTCGTCTTCGTTCAGGGTGCGGGTGAACGGCTTTTTCCAGCTCAGGTTTTCGCGCGCCAGCTTGGCCCAGAAGCCTTCGTAGTCGCGTTCGGCATCGGCCACCATGGCGCGGTAGGCGTCCATGCCGGAAATCGTTGCCTGTGCGGCAAATGCTGCCGACGGTTCAAATACGCGCGACTCTTCCGGTCCCTGCTGCTCAGTGCCCTGCCCTTGGTTCTCTATAGCGGCCATGCTAGTCTCCAGTGTAGTAATTGTTTGTTAACACAATATTCCTGCTGTCTTACGGACGCCTTACATGCAGCGTTTTCCTCGATCCATTCTAACCATAATCGCCACTGGCGACGGGCGTCAAGCGTACGCCCTTCAGCCTTCAGGATGAAAAACCGACAACACCGTAACTACTTGATGCCACTTTGTGTTTCATCAAGGCCAAGAATCCAAATCGAGGGTATGCGCAGTGATCAGCAGCGAGTGTAAAATGTCGGGCATACCAAAAATTGGTATTTACCCCCAGGAAACTCCAGATGATCGACCACTCACAAAAGCCCTCCCATAGCAAACTGCATCCCCTGTCCGCCTTCATCTTCATGTCGCGCTGGCTGCAGCTGCCGCTGTACCTGGGCCTGATCCTTGCCCAATGCGTGTACGTATTTCATTTCTGGGTGGAACTGTCGGACCTGATCGGCGCCGTGTTCGGCAATGACGCGGCCCTGCAGCACGTCTTGACGGCCGTGGCCGTACCGGGCAGCGCCCTGCCGACCAAGCTCAATGAAGCGACCATCATGCTGGTGGTACTGGGCTTGATCGATGTGGTCATGATTTCGAATCTGTTGATCATGGTCATCATCGGCGGCTATGAAACGTTTGTCTCGCGCATGCACCTCGACGACCATCCGGACCAGCCGGAATGGCTGTCGCATGTGAATGCGTCCGTGCTGAAGACGAAACTGGCGATGGCCATCATCGGCATCTCGTCCATCCACCTGCTGAAGACCTTCATCAACGCCAACTCGTACAAGATCGAAGTGATCATCGCGCAAACGGTGATACACATGGTCTTCATCCTGTCGGCGATGGCGATTGCGTACACGGACCGCATCATGACCGTCACGCAGAACCAGGCCAGAGCACCCCACTAAAGAAAAGAAGCCCATGGCTGCCAGCGGCGGCCATGGGCTTTTAGCAAAGAGTCCTACCCTTCTTATCCACCGCGAGAACACCATGACTGTCATAAAGCAAGAAGACCTGATCGAATCCGTCGCCGCAGCGTTGCAGTACATTAGCTACTACCACCCTGCTGATTACATCGAGCACCTGGCGCGCGCCTACGCGGCCGAGCAAAGCCCGGCGGCGAAAGATGCGATCGCGCAAATCCTGACCAATTCGCGCATGTGCGCGGAAGGCAAGCGTCCGATTTGCCAGGACACGGGTATCGTCAACGTCTTCCTGAAAATCGGCATGGGCGTGCGCTTCGAAGGCTTCTCCGGCACGGTTACCGACGCCGTCAACGAAGGCGTGCGCCGCGCATACAACTTCGACGACAACAAGCTGCGCGCTTCCATCGTGGCCGACCCGCATTTCGACCGCAAGAACACCAAGGACAACACGCCAGCCGTGGTGCACATGGAACTGGTCGAAGGCAATACCGTCGACGTGAAAGTCGCTGCCAAGGGCGGTGGCTCGGAAAACAAATCCAAGATGATCATGATGAACCCGTCCGACTCGCTGGTGGACTGGGTCATGAAGACGGTGCCAACGATGGGCGCCGGCTGGTGCCCGCCTGGCATGCTGGGCATCGGCATCGGCGGTACGGCCGAAAAAGCCATGTTGATGGCAAAAGAAGTGTTGATGGAAGACATCGACATGTTTGAGCTGAAACAGCGCGGCCCGCAAAACAAGCTGGAAGAACTGCGTATCGAACTGTGCGACAAGATCAACTCGCTGGGCATCGGCGCGCAAGGCCTGGGCGGCCTGACGACCGTGCTCGACGTGAAAATCATGATGCACCCGACGCACGCCGCGTCGAAGCCGGTCGCCATGATCCCGAACTGCGCCGCCACGCGCCACGGCCACTTCGTGCTCGACGGCTCCGGCCCTGCGTACATGACGCCGCCGTCGCTGTCGTCGTGGCCGGAAGTGCACTGGACGCCGGACACGGAAAAATCCAAACGCGTCGACCTCAATACCCTGACGAAGGAAGAAGTCGCTTCGTGGACGCCGGGCCAGACCTTGCTGTTGAACGGCAAGATGCTGACGGGCCGCGACGCTGCGCACAAGCGCATCCAGGACATGCTGGCCCGTGGCGAAGAGTTGCCGGTCGACTTCAAGAACCGCGTGATTTACTACGTCGGCCCCGTCGATCCGGTGCGCGACGAAGCCGTCGGCCCGGCCGGTCCGACGACGGCAACGCGCATGGACAAGTTCACCGACATGATGCTGGAAAAAACGGGCCTGATCGCCATGATCGGCAAGGCCGAACGCGGCCCCGTCGCCATCGAATCGATCCAGCGCCACCAGTCGGCTTACCTGATGGCTGTGGGCGGCGCCGCCTACCTGGTGTCGAAAGCCATCAAGCACGCCAAGGTGCTGGGCTTTGCCGACATGGGCATGGAAGCGATCTACGAATTCGACGTCGTCGATATGCCGGTGACGGTGGCCGTGGATGCGAAAGGCACTTCGGTGCACAACACGGGCCCGAAAGAATGGCAGGCGAAGATCGAGCAACTCAATAGCGTCAGCAAGATTCCCGTGACGGTCGCTTAAACAAGCTCTACCATAGACGCCGCGCGGCAACATCAGCGCGGCGTTTTTTATCTTCAACGGTTCCCTATGACTTTTACTGCAAGCACTGCCCGCCCAAACGCGCCCATCGGCATTTTTGATTCCGGCGTGGGCGGCCTGTCGGTGCTGCGCCATATCCGCGCGCAGCTGCCGCAGGAAGATTTGATGTACTTTGCCGATTCCGCCTATGCGCCGTATGGCGACAAGACGGAACAGCAAGTGGTCGACCGTTCGCTGGCCATCACCGCCTTTTTATTGCAGCAAGGCGCGAAGGCGCTGGTGGTGGCGTGCAACACGGCCACCATCGCCGCCATCAAGGCGCTGCGCGCGCGCTACCCGGATCTGCCCATCGTCGGCGTCGAACCGGGCCTGAAGCCGGCGGCGTCCATCAGCCGCAACGGCAAGATCGCCGTGCTGGCAACGGAACGCGCCTTGCGCGGCGACAAGCTGCTGGCCCTGCGCGAACAGGTGAGCGCCGCCACGGGCGCCACGTTCATCTTGCAGCCCTGCATCGGCCTGGCCGACCGCATCGAGCAGTGCGAGCTGGGCAATGACCCGCAGGACGCCACCAGCGCCATGCTGGAACGCTACATCGCGCCCATGCTGGCGCAAGGCGTCGATACCCTGGTGCTCGGCTGCACCCACTACCCCTTCGTGCAGGACGCCATCGTCCGCACGGTGCGCGCACACACGCAGGAAACAATTACGCTGGTGGACACAGGCGACGCCGTGGCGCGCCAGCTGGCCCGCTTGCTCGACGCGGCAAGCCTGCGCCGCATCGACAACGACGCCCCGCGACTGCAGGGCTACACGACGGCCAAGGTCGAAGCATTGGCGAAAGCCTTCTCCGGTTTGCTGGACTTGCAGCCGCCCGTCACCCACCTGTCCGTGTGAGCGGTGTGAGCAAAAGCGACCGTTTTCATGCAATCTTTCGATTCTTTAAAAAAGACTGCATTTAGATTTGCCACTTCGCCGAGTTCTTTGTATAATTCGGCACCTGTTCAGCAAAACAGCTAAACAGGCAAGTAAGACAGTGGTGGCTGTAGCTCAGTTGGTAGAGTCCAGGATTGTGATTCCTGTTGTCGTGGGTTCGAGCCCCATCAGCCACCCCACAGAATGCGTAGGAAAATAAAAGGGTTACATGCTTCGGCTTGTAACCCTTTTTTCATTTCCGCACACATGCATGAGGCAACATCAGCCTTCTTCTCCCGCAGCATGTCAGGCGAAGGCAATCCGAGCTTCGGCACCATTTTGAAGGTGACGCATGCACTCGGCTTGCAATTTCGCGCCGCTGCGCTGAACACCTGACTACTCATCAGGCGTGGCAGCGGAAAGACTATCCCGCCAGCACCGACTGCACCGTCGTCGCCAGGTCTTCCAGGCGCACGGGTTTGACGAGGAAGTGGCGGAAGCCCACGGCCAGCGCGTCGTCCATGTACATGGGCAGGCTGTGGCCGGTGACGGCGATCAGCACGGCGTTGGCCGTCTCGGGATTGTGGTGCAGGCGGCGGCCGATTTCGATGCCGCTGATGCCGGGCATTTCGATGTCGAGGTAGACGGCGTCGGGCACGCACAGCTTGACTTGCTCGACGGCCATCTGCCAGTTGCGCACCACCACCGCGTGGTGGCCCAGCGCTTCGAGCAGCATGGCCAGCGATTCGCCCACTTCCTGGTTGTCGTCGACCACCAGCAGATTGAGTTTGCGCGCAGCACTTGCCGGCTGGTCGCCCTGGCGGCGTTCCGAGGAGGAACTGCCTGGTGTCGTTTCAGTTGTCTGGCTCATTGTACCTTCACGTCTGACGGCTGCAAAAACGGCAGTATACAAGAAGCGCGCGTAATGCCGTCGCACCCCAGCAATGCTGCCAAGCAGCAATCCAGGCGCCCCGCTGTACCGCGCCAGCAACACTTCCCCACCCCGCGCGGAGAAAGCCAGCCCTACGCAGTTTGCGCAATTGACGGATAAAATGAGAATCATTATCATTCTTATCCCCTTGCGCCGGATGTCCACGCCACGCTGTTGTCGCGCCGCCTGCTTGCCCGCGCAAACATTGTCACTACGGAGATCCATGCATGGCCGCCACACTTTCCACACTGCCGTTTTCGCTGCGCCCCTGCGCCCTGGCCATCGCCCTCGCCTGTCTGGGCACTTCCCTTGCCGCGCAGGCACAGGAAGCCAATACGGCCAGCACAGCCGATAACGCCGGCCCCATCCTGGAATCGATTCAGGTCAGCAGTAACCTGCTGGGCACCAGCATGGCCGCCAGCACGAAGAATTTCGCAGGCGCGCGCACGGTGGTGCAAAAGGACGATATCGACAACTCGGGCGCGACCAGCCTCAGCGATGTGATGCGCCGTATTCCTGGCGTGCAGATCAGCGACAACTCGGGCAGCGCCGGCAGCGCCATCGCCCTGAACATCGGCGTGCGCGGCCTGGCCGGACGCTATTCGCCGCGCAGCACGGTGTTGCTCGACGGCATCCCGATGTCGGTGGCGCCGTATGGCCAGCCGCAACTGTCGTTCGCGCCCGTCAGCCTGGCCAATGTCGAGACGGTCGATGTGGTGCGCGGCGGCGGCGCCGTGCGCTTCGGTCCGCAAAACGTGGGCGGCATCATCAACTTCAAGACGCGCCGCGTGCCCACCACGCCAGGCATCACGGGCGACGCCAGCGTGCGCTACAACTCTTACAGCGAAGTGGGCCACAATACGCAGGCCAGCGTCTTTGCAGGCACCCAACTCGACAGCGGCCTGGGCCTGGCGTTGCTGTACTCGGGCATCCGCGGCAGCGACTGGCGCGTCGGCAGCGACGAGAAGGTCAACGACTTCGCCCTGAAATTTCGCTACGACCTGAGCCCCACGGCCGAGGTCTACGGCAAGCTGTCCTACTACGACGTGACGTCGCGCACGCCGGGTGGCCTGACGGCAGCCCAGTACAAGGCGGACCCGTTCCAGAACACGCGCCCCACCGACTTCTGGAGCGGCGAGCGCAAGGCCTTCGACATCGGTTACCTGAATGCCCTGTCCGGCACGCAGGAATTCGAGGTGCGCGCCTATTACAACAAGAGCTCGCGCGAAAGCACACTGATCAGCGGAAAAAACCTGGGCCACCAGCCGCGCAACTATGAAACGACCGCCATCGAGCCGCGCTACACGCAGCGTTTTACCGCCGGCAAGGTTTCGCAGGACGTCACCGTCGGCTACCGCTACCTGGCCGAGCGGGCCGACGAAACCATCTACAACGTGCTCATCGCCAGCGGCGTGCAACAAAAGCCGACACGCTTCGCCAACAACTCGACCGATGCGCAAGCCGTGTATATCGACGACAAGATCGCCATCGATGCCTGGCGCATCACGCCGGGCGTGCGCTACGAGCATATCAAGACGGAACGCTACAACCACTTGCCGGTCGACCAGAAGATCGAATTACTCAACAACAAGGCCCTGCCCTCGCTGAACGTGGCCTACTTGCTGAGCAACAACGTGACCCTGTTCGGCAACTACAACAGCTCGTTTGGCGCCGTGCAAAACACGCAGCTCAATGCGCAATCGAGCAAGAATCCGCTGCAGCCGGAACTGGCGAAAACAGCCGAGCTGGGCGCGCGCTGGAAGAGCGGCCAGTTGTCGGCCGAGGCGACCTTGTTCAACATCAAGTTCGACAACCAGATCCAGTCCATCGGCAGCGGCGAGAACGTCGTCTTCTACAACGTGGGCGCCACGCATCACCGGGGCCTGGAAACGGCCGTCGATTACCATTTCGACCAATCCGGCCCGCTGGCCGGCTTGAACGCCTACGCCACCTACACTTACACCAAGGCGACCTTGCAGGATGGCGCGAACGCGGGCAATGACGTACCCTTCTATTCGCGCACCACGGACACCGTCGGCGCCCACTACCAGTTGGGCGCCTGGGGCTTCGATTTGTCGAGCAGCCACCAGAGCCGCCAGTTCGCCGACGAGGCCAACACCGTGGTGGAAAACCCGGCCGGCAATCTGGGCGTCATCCCCGGCTTTCGCACCTGGAACACGCAAGTGAAATGGAAGGTGCCGGGCCGGAAGGGCCTGGAGCTGGTCGCCGGCGTCAACAACCTCGCCGACAAGCGCTACTTCACGCGCACTTCGGACGGCAACCTGGGCAAGCTGGTGGGCGCACCGCGCATGGTCTATCTGCAGGGCCGCCTGGCGTTCTGAGCGCTGCATGCGGCAGTGCCTATCGAATCAATATGCTGCCGCAGCCGCACATACCCTCAAAAAAACCTGCATCGTTGTTGTTACGATGCAGGTTTTTTTACGCCCGAATGTTACAAAAATACTGCCATGCAAGAAGGTTAGTAGTCGCGCTCGCCTTACATCGCGGCAGCAATTGCTTCACCATGGAAATTAATTGCAATACAGACACCAATAATTTCACAATTGCAAATATTTTAGTCGGCCCTGGTGTTTGGTGTGAGTTTTGGTGATATCATTTAAATGTCATTTAAGAAATTGAATTATCCTACAATCAACTAAATTGGAACACCATGAAAATGCCAGCCACCCTCCTGAAGATTGCCGCATTGGCCGCCCTGGCCACCGCTGGCACAGCCAACGCCGCGACCGAACTGGTGGTCAATGGCAGTTTTGAAAACAATGTCATCTCCTCATCCTGGGCTGCGCTCAGCAGCGTGACAGGCTGGACCTCGTCAGCCAGCGGCAACTCGGCCTTTGAAATCCAGAAAGGCGCCACGCAAGGCGGCCAAGGCGGCTTCAACCCCGTCGCCGCCGCCGGTACGCAATACCTGGAACTCAACGCCGCGAGCCTGACCTCAGTATCGCAATCGATCGCCACCACGGCCGGCGGCACGTATGCGCTGTCGTTTGCGTATTCGGGCCGCCCGGATACGCCAGGCGGTGCGAGCAGCCTGATGAATGTCTACTGGGGTTCCACTCTGCTCACGCCAACGGCCCTGATCGGCACCACGAGCGGCGTGTGGCAAACCTACAGCCAGAACGTGTCCGCGCTCGGTTCGTCCACCCTGCTGCGCTTCGAATCGATCGGCCCGGTCTCCGCACCGAGCTATGGCTCCTATCTGGACAATGTCTCGGTGACGACTGCCGTGCCGGAACCGGAAAGCTACGCCATGATGCTGCTGGGCCTGGGCTTGCTGGGTTTCATGGCACGCCGCAAGACTGCCGCCTGAATCCAGGGTCGTTGCGCAACAGCCGCTCCGCCACTTGGCCGGGCGGCTTTTTCATGGGCAAACGGGTGCATTACTTCAGGAAATGTTGCAAGGAAGAATTAAATTGGCGCTACAATAGCGGGGCATCAAGCAATGCCAAGCATCGCACCGCCAGGGCCCCTACCCCGCCCTGATTATCAGCACGCATTTTTTGAACAGGATGACTGGCGCTGCCGGGCCCGATCGCGCTCCCGGTACGGCCACCACACACGCACCATGTCTGCAGAGAAACCCATTACCGAAACCAGCTCCTACGGCAAGGATACGCCCGTGGGACGTCCCGACATCGATGGCCGCGCCGGCATTTTCGTGCCCACTGCGGAATTTGACCTCGACAACACCACCACCATACGCAAGGGCGCGGGGATCGTCGGCTTCGGCAACCTCGATGGCACCCTGACCGTGTATTTCGAAGCGAACCGCTTCGACGAAAGCAATCTGCACAAGTGGGAGCACAAGGCGCGCAAGGCGTATGACCGCATGGTCATGGGCGCACCCACCGTGTCAAAGGCGAAGATCGATGCGCGCATGCTGGAACAGGTCGGCATCATCGATGGCATGGGCATCAATCTCAAGCATCCGGAACGCCTGACGCACTGGCTGACGATCTCGAACGTGCCGGACACGGCGCCGGAAGCGCCCGTGGTGCGCTGGAAAAACCGCTAAGTAATCCTCAGGCGGGAAAGCGAGGCGGGGTGCCAGGCACGAGGTGTTGTCCTACATCGCGGCGGACATTCATCCGATGCCCGAGAGCATCAATTCAACCTATGATGAAAGCCTGACCACACATTCCTCACTACTCAGGAGTACGACATGTCCCGCCTCATCCCGATCAGCTTTGGCGCCTTGCAAATAGGTCTGGCAGCGGCGGCAATGTACATCCTGTGCTCGGCGGATGTGCTACACCAGAATTCGGTATATTTCCACTAGTAAAATGACATAGCCGGGCAAGCAACGCTTGTCCGGCTATGTCCTGCATGCAAGCGCAATAGATTAGCGGTGGCCGTGGTAGCGTCCATGCCCGCCCCAGCCACCGCGGTGTCCACCGTAGCGTCCAAAACCAAACATGAAGTCCAGCCCGATCGATACGGGTGGATTGTAATAATACGGTTGTGGCGCGTACACGGGCGCCGGCACATACACAGGTTGCTGCACATACACTGGTTGCTGCTGCACGTAGACGGGTTCATTCGTGTATTCCACGCGCGGTGCGCTCATCCCGCGGCCCGACTGCACCGGCTCGGACGAGACCGTATGCCATTCATAAGGATTGTAGGCTCCCTGCGGCGCGCGCGAACCGTAATACGCGGGACCGGGGGGCGCCACGGCGCAGCCACCCAAGGCGGCCAGCGAGATTACTGCCAACAGGGTTTTCATCGTAATTCTCCTAATGTGTACTACCAGTACTATAAGAAATTACGCCGGGCTTTGCTGCGCTTTTACCGATTGTTACACGCCGAAGCACGCCGCAACATGAGATGTGGCAAAGCCGCCACAAGCGGGCCAGGCGCCAGGTTTCCTCAAATAAACGGAATCGCGCAGGTGTCGATGGCCTTGCCAGCGGCATCGTAGCGCTGCACGCACACCTGATAGCGCACGCCGTAATCGAGTTCGACTTGCTCGACCTTGCCATACCTCAATTTCCAGCCGGGCTGCACGCGCTGCTTGCCCGACAGTGCGGCCACATCCTGCGGAATCGCCATCGCCGTTTGCGTCTCGCCCTGGCGCGCATCCTGGCGCCGCGCCACGTCGATCGATACGCTCACGGCCAGGTCGACCCCGCCGTCCACATAGGCCAGCGTGGGCGCGCCGCGCTGCGCCCGCATCACGCCCCAGGCGCAAGGCTTGCCGTCCGCATCGCATTGCTTCAATTGCGCCAGGGGAAAATACTCAGGGGCAATCTTGCCATCCTTGATGGGCCAGCTGGTGCGCACGCCGTCGCGCTTGCCCGTCAGGGGATTGTCCCAGCTCAGGCTATTCACGACGGCCACGGTCTGCCCCGCCTGCAAGCCCGCAGGCGTGCCCAGCGATGCGCAAGCGGAAAGCAGCAAGCCGCTGGCGGCCAGGGAGGAAAGTGTCAGGATGCGCTGCATGGTAAGCCTCTTGTGATGGGATGTCCCGAAGGTATGTTTCGAGGGTAACAGAATCGGCAGCGACAGCGCCGTTGGCTGGCGCACATAACAGAACGGGCGGCACCCTTGCAGGCGCCGCCCGTAGCGGAGTCGGCCATGCCGGGAGACGCGCTCCCGGCGACAGGTGGATCAGTCCAGCTTCCAGGCGTAATCGACCTTGGTCCAGGTTTGCGCTGCGGCGCCATCCTTGGTGCCCGGCTTGAACTTGCATGCGGCCAGGGCCTTGATGGCGGCCTTGTCCAGGTTCTTGAAGCCGCTGCTCTTGTCGAGTTTCGAATCGGCAACGCTACCATCGGCATTGACCAGGAAGGACATCGACACGGTGCCCTGCTCTTCGTTCATCAGCGAGGCTTTTGGATAGTCGGCCTTGCAGTTCTTGGCATCGAACGACGCCGGCACCTCTGCCGCAAAGGCGGCGGAAGAAACGGACACCAGCAAGGCTGCTGCAACACTCATCAAACGCTTATTCTCAAACATGTGCTTCCCCATGATTATCAGATACGGTAATTACTACTTCCTGAGCGCTGTTGGTCGCGCTTAAAACTCTTCCCACTCGTCATTGCTGCCGGCGCCTGCCGCCTTGCGTGGCGCAGGAGCGGCCACGGGAGCGGCCGCTTCCGGCTTGCGGGTCAGCGACTTCACCGGGCGCAATGCCGGCGCAGGCTTGCGCACGGCGACGGGCGCGGCGGCCACCGGGGCCGGCACATACGCTGCCGGCTTCTCTTCGCCTTCGACCAGTTTGAAGATGCTGACCACATGGGCCAGTTCGGCCGCCTGGTCTTGCAAGCTTTGCGCCGCAGCGGCCGCCTGTTCCACCAGGGCCGCATTTTGCTGCGTCATGCCATCCATCTCGATGATCGACAGGTTGACCTGTTCGATGCCGGCGCTTTGCTCCTGGCTGGCACTGGCGATCTCGCTCATGATGTCGGTGACGCGGCGCACGCTGTCGACCACTTCGCCCATCGTCACGCCAGCCTGGCCTACCAGGCGCGTGCCGCGTTCCGTCTTCTCGGCCGAATCGTCGATGAGGATCTTGATTTCTTTCGCGGCGCCAGCGGAGCGCTGCGCCAGGTTGCGCACTTCCGAGGCCACCACGGCAAAGCCGCGGCCTTGCTCGCCGGCACGCGCCGCTTCCACGGCCGCGTTCAGCGCCAGGATGTTGGTCTGGAAGGCGATGCCATCGATGACGCCGATGATGTCGACAATTTTCTTCGCCGATTCATTGATCGAGCTCATGGTGTCAACCACTTGCGACACCACGGAACCGCCCTTCAGGGCCACGTCCGATGCAGTGGCGGCCAGCTTGTTGGCTTCACGCGCATTGTCCGCATTCTGTTTCACGGTCGAAGTCAGCTCTTCCATGGCGGAGGCGGTTTTTTCCAGTGCGCTGGCCTGCATTTCGGTGCGCGAAGACAGGTCGATAATGCCGTCGGCGATTTCATGCGAGGCCGTGCCGATGGTTTCCGTACCGACCCGCACCTGGCCGACGACGCCGACCAGGCTATTGCGCATTTCTTTCATTTCCGCCAGCAGGCTGGAATTGTCCGAGCTTTGCGTGTGGATGCCGATCGACAGATCGCCCTTGGCGATGCTGCCGGCAATCGAGGCCGTATAGTCGGGTTCGCCGCCGAGCTGCTTGAGCAGGCCACGGGTAATGATCAGTGCCGCCGCCACGCCCATCGCCACGGCCAGTACGCCGAGGATGATCATGAACAGGCGCGCGCTGTCAAACGCCTTGCGGGCATCCGATTGCATCTGCTCGTTCAACTTGTCTTCCAGGGTGGCCAATTGCTCCAGCGCATCGATCCATTTTTTCTGTACCGGGCGGATTTCCTTGATCATCACGCGCGTGGCGCCTTCCGCATCGTTGGCCATCCACAGTGCCGACGCCTTGGCGATGGCCGGCATGGCTGCCGCCTCGTATTCCTTGATCGAAGCGAGCAAGGTTTTTTCTTCGGCAGTCGACTCGACGGCGAATTTCTCTTCGAGCTTTTTCTGCGTTTCCTGATAGGTGCTGGTCTGCGTCTTGATACGCGCCATTTCCGGCTCCATATCGCTCGCGTCAGTCATCAGGGTGAGGATGCGCAGCGAGGTGATGCGGTCGCTGACGTTGCCACGCATGTCGATCACCAGGCGGGTGACGACATTGTTGACATTGATCACGTGATCGAGACGTTCCTGGATTTGCGCCATGCGCGCGATGCCGAGGACGGTCACGGCCACCAGCAGAACCAGTACCAGGGCGAATCCCAGGCCCAGGCGGGTACCAACCTTCATTTTTGCTAAATTCATTTCGGCTCTTCGTAAATGAAACTATTGATAAGAATTTTTGCCCGGCACGACAAGACGAAGGCCGCGAGACACCGGTATCCGCCCTTACCCATTGGTATGCTGGCGGTATCCGGCCGCACGCAGCCTGGGGTACTTCCTGGTCTACAACAGCCCTGAAAACGCCAGTGACTGCGAATGCAAATTTGTTCCACACACTGAATTGTTGACACCGTTAATATGAAATCAACATCAAAAATTCATATGAGAAATATTTGTCTATAATCAATTATAGGTGTAAATTTTGCCTCAAAGCAAGCAATAAGTACCTGAATAAATGCCTGATTAACTTTCTTCGGGGAAATGGCAACAACGCCGTTTCTTGCCTACTAGAAATGCCCCAAGGCAGTGCGGGCGTGCGCCGAAACAGCGCATTTACAACACATGGCGTAGCCATATTGCATCGTTTGTGGAGAGGTGCTCAGAGGAAGGGGAAGTGCGGACAATACCACTGCGCCGGGGCAGCGGTATAGACAAGTTGAATCAATTGTCCCAGCTGCAATGCATCGCATAGGCGTGGCACTCTGTGCCAAAGACAAAGACGCTCCAGATGGCGCCCAATTGTCCGGCCAGGCTGCGCTGACCCGATGATACCAGTTGATACCAGTGCGGCTCTCTGCCCAGCAGTTCGGCCAGTTCGCGCTCGAAACCGTCATATAGACGCGCATCGAGCGGCGCGCGGTCCGCCTCACTGATCGGACGCAAGCGCTCGAGCAGCCACTGGCGCGGCGTGCACAAGGCGCCGCTGCACACGACTGTTGCTATCGGCTGCAGGCGCAGGCCGTCCGGCGCTATCTCCAGCGCGCGGCACAGCGCGTCAAAGGACGCCTGCGGCGGCTGCGCCCCCAGATAGGTACAGGCGAAGAGGCTGCCATCATCCTTGAGCGCGCTGACGGCCAGCAGGTAGCCGTCGATCAGGCGCGCAAGGCTATGGCAGTCACCGCTCATCAGGCGGGCAGAGACAGGCGCGCCGCCGCTTCCAGCAGCAGGCGCGGGTCGCCCGAGGCCAGCTTCTTCGAATCGGACAGGGTCTGGCGGAAACCGCGCGCGCCAGGCAGGTTTTGCATCAAGCCCAGCATGTGGCGCGTGATGCTGTTGAGCTTCAGCCGCCCCGCTTCCTTTTCCAGCTGCGCGCTAATATAGGGAATCATCGCTTCAAGCACCTGTTCGCGCGTTTTCACGGGCGTGTCGTCGCCGTAGTAGCGCTGGTCGAACTGTGCCATCACGTACGGGTTGTGATACGCCTCACGGCCCAGCATCACGCCGTCGACGTGCTGCAGATGCAGGTCGATCTCGTCCAGGGTCTTGATGCCGCCATTGATAATGAACTCGAGCTGCGGAAACTCGCGCTTCAAGCGGTAGGCATAGTCATATTTGAGGGGCGGCACTTCGCGGTTTTCCTTCGGGCTCAAGCCTTTCAGGATGGCATTGCGCGCATGCACGATAAACGTCTTGCAGCCGGCATCGGCCACGGTGCCGACGAAATCGCGCACGAAGTCATACGACTCGCTGTCATCGATGCCGATGCGGTGCTTCACCGTGACGTCGATATCGACCACGTCGCGCATGGCTTTCACGCAATCGGCCACCAGTTGCGGCTCGGCCATCAGGCAGGCGCCAAACGCGCCCTTCTGCACGCGCTCGGACGGGCAGCCACAGTTCAGGTTGATCTCATCATAGCCCCATTGCTGGCCCAGCCTGGCGCTGGTGGCCAGGTCCTTCGGGTCGCTGCCGCCCAGCTGCAGCGCCACCGGGTGCTCTTCCTCGTTGAAGCGCAAATGGCGTTCCACGTCGCCATACACCAGCGCGCCCGTCGTCACCATCTCGGTGTAGAGCCAGGTGTGGCGCGTGATTTCGCGGTGGAACTTGCGGCAATGGCGGTCGCTCCAGTCCATCATCGGGGCGACGGACAGGCGGCGGGAAGGCAGGGTTGGGACAGTCACAATACGCTCGCTACAAAAAAGGGAATCCAGAACGGCAAACCCGCTGTGTCGCATCACCGCAAGGTTATGCAAGCACAGCGGGTCTGGTTGGCGCGGCGACGCAGCGCCGCACCACTACAACAATTACGAGTCGCGGCCGGCGCGCTTACGCTCGTTTTCTTTCAGGAAGCGCTTGCGCAGACGGATCGATTTAGGCGTGATTTCAACCAGTTCGTCGTCGGCGATGAATTCCACCGCGTATTCCAGCGACATTTGCACTGGTGGTACCAGGCGCACTGCTTCATCGGTACCCGACGAACGCACGTTGGTCAGCTGCTTGCCCTTGATCGGGTTGACGACCAGATCGTTGTCACGCGAGTGAATACCGATGATCATGCCTTCGTACACTGGATCGTTGTGGACCACGAACATGCGGCCGCGATCTTGCAGTTTCCACAGGGCGTAGGCAACAGCGGCGCCGTCATCTTGCGAGATCAGCACGCCGTTACGACGGCCAGCCATTTCACCACGGGTGTTGTCGACTGGCGCGTATTCGTTGAATACGTGGCTCATCAAGCCGGTGCCGCGGGTCAGGGTCATGAATTCGCCCTGGAAGCCGATCAGGCCACGCGCCGGGATCAGATACTCGAGACGCACGCGGCCCTTGCCATCCGATTCCATGTTTTGCAGGTCGCCACGACGACGGCCCAGCTCTTCCATGACGCCGCCCTGGTTGACTTCTTCCACGTCGACCGACAGGTTTTCAAACGGCTCGTGGCGCACGCCATCGACCATCTTGTAGACCACGCGCGGACGCGATACGGCCAGCTCGAAGCCTTCGCGACGCATGTTTTCGAGCAGAATCGTCAGGTGCAATTCACCACGGCCCGATACTTCAAAGATCGTGTCGTCGTCGGTCGGCGCTACGCGCAGAGCAACGTTGGCTTTCAGTTCGCGGTCCAGACGGTCACGCAATTGACGCGAGGTCACGAACTTGCCTTCGCGGCCAGCCAGTGGCGAGTTGTTGACCATGAAGTTCATGGTCAGGGTTGGCTCGTCGACGGTCAGCATAGGCAGCGCTTCCGGGGTATCGACTGCGCACAGGGTCGAACCGATGCCGATTTCGTCGATACCGTTGATCAGGCAGATGTCGCCGGCAACGGCTTCGTCTACCAGCACGCGCTCCAGGCCCTTGAAGTTCAGCACCTGGTTGATGCGGCCTTTGATAGGCGTGGCGCCTGGGCCATTGATGACCAGCACGTCCTGGCCGACCTTGACGGTACCGCGGTTGACGCGGCCAATGCCGATCTTGCCAACGTACGACGAGTAGTCGAGCGAGGTGATTTGCATCTGCAGCGGGCCTTCCGGATTGTCATCACGGACAGGCACGTGTTGCAGGATCGCATCGAACATCGGCTTCATGTCGCCGCTGCGCACGTCTTCGGTCAGGCCGGCATAGCCGTTCAGGCCCGAAGCGTAAATGATAGGGAAATCGAGTTGCTCGTCGGTAGCGCCCAGTTTGTCGAACAGTTCGAACGTCTGGTTGATGGCCCAGTCCGGACGTGCGCCTGGACGGTCGATCTTGTTGACGATGACGATAGGCTTCAGACCCAGTGCCAGCGCTTTGCGCGTGACGAAACGGGTTTGCGGCATCGGGCCTTCTTGTGCATCGATCAGCAGCAGAACCGAGTCGACCATCGACAGAACACGTTCCACTTCGCCGCCGAAGTCGGCGTGGCCTGGGGTGTCGACGATGTTGATGTGGGTGCCTTCGTACTCAACAGCGCAGTTCTTCGACAGAATCGTAATGCCGCGCTCCTTTTCCAGGTCGTTCGAGTCCATGACTCGGGTGTCGACCGCTTGGTTTTCACGGAAGGTGCCGGATTGGCGCAGCAGCTGATCCACCAGCGTGGTTTTGCCGTGGTCAACGTGGGCGATAATGGCGATATTACGAATTGCGCGTTTTGTATTTGACATGGTCGTAGTAGTTACTGAAAAACTGCGGAGTGCGTACAAGGTGTACGAGATACCCGAATGCTAATCTATTTCCGGAACCGCGTAGTATAGCATGTTGCGTTGCAACGCTATCTAAAAATGCTGGCGGCTCCCGCAGTCGGGGACGATTTGTTTAAAAAAGCGACACTGTTTAACGAGTGTCGCTGGGTAATATGACGTTGCTGTGACTTATTGATGTGCCGTAGCGATCAGACGCTCCGGCGCCAGGATGCTGTATTCCTGCAACTGGCCCGTGCCCAGCAGCTTGCTGTCGTGATACACGCGCACCCTGCCCGGTTCGGCTGGTACGGCGACCTCTTCCTTGCCCAGTGCGATGCGCTGGCCGTGCAGGAAACGCTTGGCCAATTCTTCGGTCAGCTGGACGGCGGGAAAACTCGACAATAATGCATCGACGGGCGCAAGCAAGCTCAGCGGCGCGGCATGCGCCGTCAGCTCGTCCAGGGTGACGACGCCGTCCAAGGTCAGGCTGCCCACCTGCGTGCGGCGCAAGGCGTTCAAATGGCCGCCGCAACCGAGGGCATGGCCGATGTCTTCGCCCAGCACGCGGATATACGTGCCCTTGCTGCACATCACGGACAATTTCAGGAACGGGGCTTCGTAGCCGAGGAACTCGAGCTTGTGGATGGTCACCGGGCGCGCTTCGCGCTCCAGGGTGATACCGGCCCTTGCATACTCATATAGGGGCTTGCCGTCGCGTTTCAAGGCCGAGTACATGGGCGGCGTCTGCAAAATCGGTCCGCGGAACTGCGCCAGCACGGCTTCGATCTGCTCTTCGGTGACGTTGACGTCGCGCGTTTCCAGCACCTCGCCCTCGGTATCGCCCGTATCCGTCGTCTGCCCCAGGTGCACCAGGGTTTCGTAGGTTTTATCGGCTTCCAGCAAGTCCTGCGAGAACTTCGTGGCCTCGCCAAAGCACAGCGGCAGCAAGCCCGTGGCGAACGGGTCCAGCGTGCCCGTATGGCCCGCTTTTTTGGCATTCAGCACGCGCTTGGCCTTGATCAGGGCATCGTTGCTGGACCAGCCCACGGGCTTATCGAGCAGCAAGACGCCGTCGACCAGGTCGCGCACCCGCTTGATGCCCGGTGGTTTCTTCGGACCTGCCACGTTTATTGCTCGTCCGCTTTGTCTGCTGGCTTTTCGTCCGGCTCGGCGTCGGCCGCGCGCGTGGCGTTGGCCTTATCGATCAGCAAGGACATTTCCATGCCGCGCGACGTCGAGCTGTCGTGCACGAAATGCAGCATCGGCAGGGTATGGATGTGCAGGCGCTTGCCCAGCAAGCCACGGATGAAGCCCGACGCGGCCATCAGGCCTTCGGTGGTGTTCTTGATGGCTTCCTTGCTGTCTTTCAACATCGTGAAAAACACCTTGGCATGCGCGTAATCGGGCGTGATCTGCACTTCGGTGATGGTGATCATCGTGCCCACGCGCGGGTCTTTCAATTCGTAGGCGACGATTTCAGCCAGATCGCGCTGGATCTGGTCGGCCACGCGCAAGCCGCGCGCTGGCATGGTTTTGCTATGTTTAGCCATGATTTTATGCTGTCCTAAGTGCCGCAGGGCGCATGAGTCAAACGGTTGCCCGTTGACCAATGCGCCCCACGTGTTTGCGCGGACATCACTATGTCCGCGCCAATACTGCTGTGATTACAGGGTACGAGCGATTTCCTGGACTTCGAACACTTCCAGGGTGTCGCCAACCTGAATGTCGTTGTAGTTGCGCAGCGACAGGCCGCACTCCAGACCGGCGCGAACTTCTTTCGCATCGTCCTTGAAGCGTTTCAGGGAGTCGATCTCGCCACTCCACACCACGATGTTGTTGCGCAACAGGCGGACGGAAGAAGCACGCTTGACCACGCCATCGGTGACCAGGCAACCGGCAATCGCGCCCACTTTCGAGACCAGGATAACCTGGCGGATCTCGACCTGGCCGATGACGGTTTCACGTTTCTCTGGTGCCAACATGCCCGACAACGCCGACCGGATCTCGTCGATCGCATCGTAAATGATGTTGTAGTAGCGAATGTCCACGCCATTCGACTCGGCCAGCTTGCGTGCCTGGGCATCAGCACGGGCGTTGAAGCCGATGATGACCGCTTTCGAGGCGACTGCCAGGTTGACGTCCGATTCCGTGATGCCGCCGACTGCCGCGTGCACAACTTGTACGCGCACTTCGGAGGTCGACAGTTTCTGCAACGAACCAACCAGCGCTTCTTGCGAACCTTGCACGTCGGTTTTGATGATCAGTGGCAAGTTTTTCACTTCGCCTTCGGCCATCTGGTCGAACATGTTTTCCAGTTTCGCAGCTTGCTGCTTGGCCAGTTTCACGTCGCGGAACTTACCTTGACGGAACAGACCGATTTCACGCGCCTTGCGCTCGTCAGCCATGACGACGACTTCTTCACCGGCAACCGGCACTTCCGTCAAGCCCTGGATTTCGACCGGAATCGAAGGACCGGCTTCAGCGATGGACTTGCCGTTCTCGTCCAGCATGGCGCGAACACGGCCATACGAAGAGCCAGCCAGAATCACGTCGCCGCGTTTCAATGTACCTGACTGCACCAGAATCGTCGCGACAGGACCACGGCCCTTGTCCAGACGCGCCTCGACAACCAGGCCGCGCGCTGGCGCATCGACCGGTGCCGTCAGTTCCAGCACTTCGGCTTGCAACAGCACTTGTTCCAGCAGGTCGTCGATACCCTGACCCGTTTTGGCCGAGACCGGCACGAATGGCGATTCGCCACCGTATTCTTCCGGCACGACTTGCTCGGCGACCAGTTCCTGCGTCACGCGATCCACGTTGCCACCCGGTTTGTCGACTTTATTGATCGCCACCACCAGCGGTACGCCGGCTGCTTTCGCATGGGCAATCGCTTCTTTCGTTTGCGGCATCACGCCATCGTCGGCGGCAACCACCAGAATAACGATGTCGGTTGCCTTGGCGCCACGGGCACGCATGGCGGTAAACGCTTCGTGGCCCGGGGTGTCGAGGAAGGTGATCATGCCGCGTGGCGTATTGACGTGGTAAGCGCCGATATGCTGCGTAATGCCGCCCGCTTCGCCGGAGGCAACCTTGGCGCGACGGATGTAATCGAGCAACGAGGTCTTGCCGTGGTCGACGTGACCCATGACGGTGACCACCGGTGCGCGTGGCTTCGACTCGAAGTGCGCGTGTTCGCCCACATCGGCCAGCAGCGCTTCCGGATCGTCCAGTTCGGCGGCAAACGCCTTGTGGCCCATTTCTTCCACCAGAATCATGGCGGTTTCCTGGTCCAGCACCTGGTTGATCGTGCACATCTGGCCCAATTTCATCAAATGCTTGATGACTTCGGATGCCTTGACGGACATTTTGTGTGCCAATTCGGCCACGGTAATCGTTTCCGGTACGTGCACGTCTTTGACGACGGCTTCCGTAGGAGCCTGGAAGTTCGATTCACGGTCGTCATGGTGCGTCGGGCGACGGCCCTTCGCGCCACCGCGCCAGCTGTCACGGCCGCCCGGGCCGCTATTGCCGCGTGGCTTGGGACCACCGGTGGTGCCGCGTTTTTTCGCGTCATCGGACCAGGTGGACGATACATTGGCCGACTTGATGGATTTCTTGTCTGCAACAGCAGGCTTCTTGTCGCCCGGCTTGTCGCCAGGTTTCTTGTCAGCAGGCTTGTGCAGGGTGCCTTCCGGCGCCTTCGGCTTGACCGGAACCGGTACGGGTTCAGGTGCCTTGATGGCGCGGCGTGGCGCGTTCATCATGGCCTTGATCTGGGCAACTTCGTCGGCAACAGCCTTGCGTGCACGGTCCGTGGCTTCCGCTTTGTCAGCGGCTTCCTTGGCGGCAACAGCAGCGGCGGCAGCTTTCTTCTTCGCTTCTTCAGCGGCAGCAGCTTTTTTCGCTTCGGCAGCGGCGTCGTCAACGACAGGCGCAGCGGCGCTGACGGCAGGCGCAGCAGCAGCCTTGGCAGCCGCTTTCTTCGCTTCCGCTTCAGCTTCTTTCTTCGCAGCCAATTCAGCCTGTTGTGTGGCTTTCGCCTGGGCTTCTTTTTCCGCGTCGAGCTTGGCCAGACGTTCTTGCTTTTCGCGCAGATCAGCTTCCTGGCGGGCGATCAGTTCAGCCTGTTTACGGGCATCTTCCTCACGGCGCGCCACGTCGGCGGGATCGATCACCGGTGCGGCAGGCGCGACCGGTTCTGCTGCGACCGGCGCAGCTTCGTCGCGCTGGACGAAAGTGCGTTTCTTGCGCACTTCCACCTGGATGGTGCGCGACTTGCCAGTGGCGTCAGCTTGCTTGATTTCAGTCGTTTCCTTGCGGGTCACGGTGATTTTTTTCTTTTCTGTGTCAGCCGCTGCGCCGTGTGTGCGGCGCAGATGATCCAAAAGCTTGTCCTTATCATCTTTCGACAATGGATCTGACGTCGAACTTTTCTCGACGCCGGCAGAACGCAGCTGCGTCAGCAGCAAATCTGCAGGCATCTTCAGTTCGGTGGCAAATTGGGCTACGTTGTTACTCGCCATTCAGTCCTCTTTTCTATGTGTCGCGGAGATGATAAAGATACTCAAATTAAGCCTTTGCGGATTCGGCCAGACTCCATGCCTTGGCTTGCAACGCCTTGGCACGATCGTCATATTTCGAGTCAACCAACTTCATCTCATCGTCGGTCACATCTTTAAATTCACTTGTAATCAGTTCACGCGCACGGTCCGCAGACAGGGCCAGGATTGCGCCAAATTCGTCGTATGCCAGTGCTGCAAATGCTTCAACGGTCTTGATACCAGCCAGACCCAGCTTGCCGGCGGTAATGCGGTCCATGCCTTCCAGACCTACCAACGCCTCGTCCATGCCTTCCAGACCCTCTTCCGAAGCAATCGCTTCGGTCACGAGCGCATCACGCGCACGGGTACGGAGTTCATTGACGGTATCTTCGTCAAACGATTCGATTTCCAGCATTTCGGAAATTGGCACGTAAGCGATTTCTTCCAGACTGGCGAAACCTTCTTCCACCAGAATATCGGCCACTTCCTGGTCGACATCGAGCTTTTCCATGAACAGGATGCGCACGGCAGCCGTTTCCTGGGCAGCTTTGTCAGCCGATTCTTCGGCCGTCATGATGTTGATCTTCCAGCCGGTCAGGTCCGAGGCCAGGCGCACGTTCTGGCCGGAACGGCCGATCGCGATTGCCAGGTTTTCTTCGTCCACGACGACATCCATCGCGTGTTTTTCTTCATCGACCATGATCGACGACACGTTCGCCGGCGCCAGGGCGCCGATGACGAACTGCGCCGGATCTTCCGACCACAGCACGATGTCGACACGTTCGCCACCGAGTTCGCCGGTGACAGCCTGCACGCGCGAACCGCGCATGCCGACGCAGGTACCGATCGGGTCGATGCGCTTGTCGGCCGTGTAGACGGCGATCTTGGCGCGTACGCCGGCATCGCGGGCTGCGGATTTAATTTCCAGCATGCCTTGCTCGATTTCCGGCACTTCCAGTTCGAACAGCTTCATGATGAATTCTGGCGCGGTGCGCGACAGGATCACTTGCGGGCCGCGCATATTGCGGTCGATGCGCAAGATGTAGGCACGCACACGGTCGCCGATACGCAGATTTTCTTTCGGGATCATCTGGTCGCGTGGCAGACGCGCTTCGATCTTGCCCGATTCGACGATGGCGTCGCCGCGTTCCATGCGCTTGATGGTGCCGGTGACGAGCGAATCGCCACGTTCCAGGAAATCGACCAGGATCTGTTCACGTTCGGCGTCACGCACGCGCTGCAGGACGACCTGTTTGGTATCCTGGGCGAAACGGCGGCCGAATTCAACGGATTCGATCGGCTCTTCGATGTGGTCATCGACTTCGATATCGGAAATCTGTTCTTTTGCTTCGAAATGCAGGATCTCCTGATCCGGCAATTGCAGGCCCGCTTCATCAGGCACCACGTGCCAGCGGCGGAACGATTCGAATTCGCCCGTTTCGCGGTCGATCGAAACGCGGATGTCTACCTCACCCTCATACCGTTTCTTCGTGGCTTGCGCCAACGCGAATTCGAGGGCGCCGAAGACGACATCTTTATCGACGTTTTTTTCGCGCGCCAGCGCGTCAACCAATAATAAAACTTCGCGGCTCATGCTTTGCGTCCCTTAAAAACCACCTGCGGCACCAAGCGTGCCTTATCCACATCCGCGAGCGTAAACTCCAACATCGCCGGACCATCCTTACCTTCAAATTCCAACGACAATTTATCGCCCACGGGTTCTTGCAAGATCCCCTGGAACGATTTCCGGTTGTTCGTACCCGGCATCGCCACATTCAGCTTGACGATGATTTCCTGACCTGCGAAACGGACAAAGTCTTCCAGCTTGCGCACCGGACGATCCAGACCCGGGGAAGAAATCTCGAGACGCTCGTAAGGAACGTTCTCTACCGTCAACACATGCGATAACTGGTGACTCACCGTGGCACAGTCTTCGACCGTGATCGGACCTTTTTCAGCGGCATCGGCGGCGCTGAAATCAATAAAGACGCGCAGCATTCCGCGCTCGGCACGTTCGACATCAACGAGCTCATAGCCCAGACCTGTAACTGTCTTTTCAATTAATCCCAACTGCTGCAAGAAATTCTCCAGAAATAAGGCCCATTTTCGGCATGACAGCGCCATATTGAGCGCCGACAACATGCAAAAACACGCATTCAAGTCATATATGGCCCCTTGCGGAGCCATGACAAACGGTTCAACAAAAAAAAAATGGGCATCTGCCCATCTTCCTGTATTTCCCCAACCAGATAAGCACTCCCCGCCAAACAACCCTGCGGAGAACTTTTATTAGGCTGCAGATTATAACCTCTTATTAACTTCGCCGCAATGCCGCGCACAAGGAGAGGCCCGGCTTACAACAGTTACAAGAGCGCGCGCCCGCGGCAGATTATCGGGCGCACGAGAAGAAATCCCCTGATTTAACCTTTGCTGCGACGGCGCGGCATGCCATCCATGCCGCCACGGTCCATGCCGCCACGCGGCTGACCACCGGAACGAGCCTGACCACCGGCACCACCGCCCGCATTGCGGCGCGGCCCCGTATTGGCAAAGCCGAAGGTCGTTTGCAGCGGATCGGGCTGGCGTGGACCGCGCTGCGGCGCGCGGCCTTCGCCACCGGCAGGACGACCCTGACCCTGGCCTGCCGCACGCGGCGGACGACCCTGGCCTTGCGGCGCACCGTCGAACGATGCCGACGAGCGCGGCTGGCCACCCTGGAACGGACCTTGCGGCTGGCCACGGCCAGGACCACGCGCTTCGCCTGGACGGCCGGCGCCGCCTGGGCGACCCTGGCCTTGCGGACGGGCAAACTGGCCTTGCGGCTGGCCACGGCGCGGTGCGACCGGGAATGGATCGGCGTTGCGGTTGCTGACATCGATGCGGTTGCCATTCGGCTCGTCATCGCGGTCCTTGCGTTCGACCTTGCGCGCTTCGCGGCCCTTGGCGGCGCCAGCGGCACGGGGGTCGCCCGATGCCGGCATTTTCTTTTCAATGCCGTAGGCGGTCAACAGATCGCGTACGGTATTTTCTTCCATCTCTTCCCAACGGCCGCGTTTCAGGCCGCTCGGCAGGGTCATGGCGCCGTAGCGGGTACGGATCAGGCGCGAAACGGTCAGACCGATCGCTTCGAACATGCGGCGCACTTCGCGGTTACGGCCTTCGCCGATCACCACGCGATACCACTTGTTGATGCCTTCGCCGCCGCCATCGGCGATCTTCGAAAATTGCGCCAGGCCGTCTTCCAGCTCGACGCCGGCCAGCAGCTTCTGGCGCATGCCCTCTTCCAGCTCACCCAGGGTACGCACGGCGTACTCGCGGTCGATGCCGTAGCGCGGGTGCATCAGGCGGTTGGCCAGGTCACCGGAAGTGGTAAACAGCAGCAAGCCTTCCGTGTTGAAGTCGAGGCGACCAACGGCCAGCCATTTGCCGGCTTTCATGGTCGGCAGGCGGTCAAACACGGATGGACGGCCGTCCGGGTCGTTGTGGCTGACGATTTCGCCGGCCGGCTTGTGGTACACCAGCACGCGCGGCGGCTTCTTGCTGACGCGGCGCTGAATCAACTTGCCATTGATGCGCACGTGGTCGCTTGGCAGGATGCGCTGGCCGATGTGGGCCGGCTCGCCATTCACGGACACGCGGCCCGACACGATCAGGTCTTCCATGTCGCGGCGCGAACCGAGACCGGCTTCGGCCAGCACCTTGTGCAGCTTCGGCGCGTCGTCGTCGGACGTCAGGTCGCGGCGCACGGCCACTTTCTGCACGCGGCCCACGCCGCCTTCTTCGCTGTCGAACGCGTCGGAGGTGACGAACGAGAAGACAGCATCAGCGTCGCTGAGCTTACCAGGCGCAGCCTGGCGGCCCTTGCCCTTTTTACGGCTCTTGCCGGCATTCTTGCCAGCGCCCGGCACGTCGTTGCGCGGACCGCGCGGCAGGCGCGGGCCGGACACGAGGTTGCCTTCGGCATCGAACACATCGGCGACAGGCGCGGCGGCTTGCTCGGCGGCAGGCGCTGCTGCAACGGCTTCGGCCGCCTGCGGCGCTTCGGCGCGCGGCGGCTGGCGCAGTGCGCGTTCCGCCTGCACGCCACGCATCTGGCGCGGACCACGGGTAGGGCGTGCTTCGGCTGGCTTGTCAGCGACGACTTCCGGCGCGGCTTCCGCCTCGGCGGCAGCGGCCTTGGCGGCGGCGCGGGCGCGCGGCGGACGCGGCGCCGGGGCAGCTACGGCTTCGGCAGCGGCTTCGGCGGCGTCGGCCACGGCCTTCAGGGCCGGCTTGGCGCGGGTTTTCTTGACGGCTGGCGCAGCTTCAGTTTCAGCAGCGGCGACGACGGGCGTGTCGGCGGCCACGTCGGCTTTCGTGCGGCGCTTCGGCTTGGCAGCGACGGCATCGCCGGCGGCGGCAGCAGCGCTTGCAGCCACTGCATCGGCTTCGATCTGGGCCTTGGTGCGGCGCTTGGGCTTGGCAACGATGGCTTCGTCGCTGGCGATTACTGTCTCGGGTGTGTTCGGATTATTCATTCTTCGTTTCTTGGCTGTGCTGACCTGGCGCAGCGTCAACCGTTAGTTCTGGCGCAGGGTCGTGAGTGTAGGCTTCGTCCGTGGGCGAAGCATCGGGGCCGGCATCAAGGCTTGCTGTCACATCTACATCTGTCACAGCCGTATTGCTACCTGCACCAAGCTGGGGGACAAGCTCATTGCTTGCCTTGTCAAAATTTTCTTGCAGGGCCGCTTCCAGGGCTTCGAGCCCATTGCCCTGCATTTCACTGATTTGCTGCAAAGGCGGCAGCTGGGACAGCGAATGCAAACCCAGGTCATCCAAAAACTGCTTGGTGGTGGCCAGCAAGGCCGGCCGTCCCACCACGTCGCGGTAACCGATGGCATCAACCCAGCCACGGTCTTCCAGCATCTTGATCGTCTGCGAATTGACGGCAACGCCGCGGATTTCCTCGATATCGCCGCGCGTCACCGGCTGGCGGTAGGCGATGATGGCCAGGGTTTCCAGGGTCGCCCGTGAATACTTGGGCGGCCGCTCGGGCGTCATGCGGTCAAGATACATCTTCATTTCCGGGCGGCTTTGAAAGCGCCAGCCCGAAGCCAGACTGACGATCTCGATGCCGCGCCCTTCCCACTCTTGCCGCAATTCTTCCAGCAATTGCTTGATCGTGTCGGCGCCGACGCCGACGCCACGCACGCGACCATTCTCGTCCGCATCGACGAACAGCTTTTTCAGGCTGTGGATCGTCAGCGATTCACGAGCGCACAGCAACGCGGTTTCGAGGACTTTTTTAGCCTCAATTGTATTCATAGCAATTCTGTGCGGATGTGTATTGCAATTCGTAGGCAGAGAAAGAAATCAAAAACGTTCATTTCAACGTAACAGATGGCAGACATCGATGATGACGCCGTGCTGGGTTACAAGTTGAGGCTGTTTTTCCGACGCCTTGGCCGATGCGCGCAAAGCGGGATTAAAGCGGATGCAGTGAAAGTCCTGCCATCCATGGTGCTGGCCTTAAATAACCAGCAATGAAACGAACTCCGGAGCGGCTGCTATTCCCGTGCTGTTCCCGTGGCGAAGATTCAGCCAGACAGGAGAGCGACAGTCGTCGTTTCATCCAACGATGCCAATTGTACCTGATAAAAAGCGGAAAAGCGCAAAACCGGGCAAAACACGCGTTTTACCCGGCCCTGGCGCGACACATCGCCCGCTGCCCGCATCACAGGGAGGCGAGTTTCTCCGAAAGAATGGCCGATGCACCCAGGAAAGCCGGGTACTGCGCCGTAATGACGAAGGTCGGCACTTGCGACACATAATTGGCAAAGCGGCCCTTGCGTTCGAAGCGGGCGCGGAAACCGGAGCGGTCGAAGCGCGCACCCAGGCGTGGCACGATGCCACCGCCGATATAAATACCGCCGAGCGCGCCCAGGGTGACGGCGACGTTGCCCGCCACCGTGCCCAGCATGCAGCAGAACGCCTCGATGACGTCGTCGCACAGCTGGGATTCGCCAGCCAGCGCGCGGCGCGTGATTTCCGCCGCCGGCAAGGCTTCCGCCGGCACGCCCGCGCGGTCGGCCAGGGCGCGGTAGATCAGTTCCAGGCCATCGCCGGAAATCAGGCGCTCGGCCGAGACGTGCTCGTATTCGCGCCAGGCAAATTGCAGGATACTCACTTCCACTTCATTGAACGGCGCGAAGCTGACGTGGCCGCCTTCGCTTTGCAGGGCGATCCAGCCGCCGTGCGAAGGAATCAGGCCCGACACGCCGAGGCCCGTGCCGGCGCCGATCAGGCCGATGGCCGTGTTCGGACGGGCCGTGCCCGCGCCCACCTGGTGCTTTTGCTCGTTCGACAGCTGTGGCAAGGAACGCGCCAGGGCCGTGAAATCGTTGACCACGTCCAGGGTCGTGAAACCGCACTCTTCGCGCATGGCGCGGATCGAGAACGACCAGTGGTGGTTCGTCATGCTGAGGAAATCGCCGTCGACCGGGTTGGCGATGGCGATCACGGCATGGCGCACGGCTTGCCCGCCGGCGGCGGCAATGTGCGGCAGGGCCAGGTAGGCTTGCAGGGCGGCGGACAGGCTCGGGTAATCGGCACAGGGCAGCACTTCGACCAGGGTGATGTGGCCAGCGGCCACTTCCAGGGCGAAACGGGCATTGGTGCCGCCCACGTCGGCCAGCAGGCGCGGTCCATCGGCGAAGGCGGAAGTCGGCAGTACGGGAGAAGACGGAGCGCTCATGATTTTAAATGATGAAGTGGGACGCATGGGACGCCAAGCTTAAAGGATGAATGCGCCCGGAGGCAAGCAAAGTTTGTAGTTTAAGTACATCAAAACCAGCCTTTATTGGTAGTTCCACTCCAAATGCAACAAGCGGCGCCAAAATTACTCAAAAACAATGATTTATAGTAAGTACTTGCACACGGCAAGCGCGCGAAAAGCATGCTGCACAGCAGCAGGAATCGCCTTGAAAGCAAAGTATGCCGGAGTTTGCGCAAAGCCGCTTTGTACGGGATGGCGCAGGCGTGGCGCTGCCGTCCCGGCCGCCTGTGAAAGGCGTTTTCGTATTATTACTACCGGTTTTTACGGCTCAGGAGGGCATGCCTTCGCCCAGCAGGCTGGCCGGCGCCGGCTGGTCCGAGCGGTAGGCGGCATTCCACGCATCGAGGCCGCCATGCAGGGGCTTGGCACGATGAAAGCCGTGCTGGTGCAACAGCTTGGCCACTTGCGCGGCCGTCACGTCGTTGGGACAACTGCAGTACACGATGATGTGGCGGTCCTTGTCCATGGCGATCATGGCGGGCACGGGTTCCTTGCCATTGAAGAACAAGGCGCCCGGCACGGCCGGCTCCAGTGCTTGCGCCGTGGCGCTGCGCGCGTCGACCATCAGCGGTTCCTCGCCCTGCTCTATGAGTTCGAGCAATTCATCGATACCGATGCGCTCGATCTGCAAGGCCTGGCGGAAACGCCGGCGCTCGAGGAATTTATACAGCAGGAACAGGCCCAGCAAGGTGGCCAGCATCAGCAAGGCCGTGCTGCCCATAGTGCTGAGCAAGTCGAGCACCTGCTGCACGCTGGCATGGAAAATCACGCCGACGACGATGCCCGTGCCGCTCCACAGCAAGGCGCCCAGCCCCGCGTACAGGAAGAACAGGCCCGGCGGCGTACCCAGCGCGCCCGACATGGGCGCGGCCACGGTATTGAATCCCGGCACGAACTTGGAGACGATCAGGGCTTTCGGCCCCCAGCGCTTGAATTTGTCTTCCGTCTGGCTGACGCAGTAATCGGGCGACAGCGAGATGCGACACAGCAGGCGCAGGATGCGCTTGCCGAAATGGCGGCCCGCGCGGAACCACGTGAAGTCGCTGATCAGGCAGGCACCCAGCGCGGCGGCCAGCACCAGCCCCCCATTCATGTCGCCATCGACGGCCAGCGCCCCCGCCACCACGAGGATGGGAAAGGCGGGAATCGGCAAGCCGAGCTGCTCCACCAGCACGATGCCAAAGACAATCAGGACACCGTAATGTTCGAGCAGGTAAATGAGGTTGGGCATGGGCGCTATCTTACCGTAAAAGCGTGTTTAGATTTGCACGCCCTTCGGGATAGCACTCAATAGCGTGCGCGTGTACGGATGCACGGGATTGCGGTACAACTCATCCGAATCGGCCAGCTCCACCACCTGCCCCTTGTGCATCACCATCACCTGGTCGGCGATGTATTTGACCACCGACAAATCGTGCGAGATGAAGATGTAGGACAAGCCGAATTCATCCTGCAAGTCCTGCAGCAGGTTGAGTACCTGCGCCTGCACCGACACGTCCAGCGCCGACACGGATTCGTCGCACACCAGAATTTCCGGCTGCATGGTCAGGCAGCGGGCAATCGCGATGCGCTGGCGTTGCCCGCCCGAAAACTCGTGCGGATAGCGGTGGAAAGCCTGTTCCGGCAGTCCCACCTTGTCGAGCAGCCAGTAGGCCTTGGCGATGCGTTCCTGATCGTTCGCGCCGATCTTGTGGATGCGCATCGGTTCGAGCAAGATCTGGCCGACAGTAAACCTGGGGTTGAGCGAAGCATACGGATTCTGGAAAATGATCTGGATGCGGCGTTTATACGGCAAATACTCCTTGTTCGGCATGGAAATGAGATCCTTGCCGTGGAACATGGCCGTGCCGCCCGTCGCCTGGTGCAACCGCAGCAAGGTCAGGCCCACCGTCGTCTTCCCCGAACCGGATTCGCCCACCACGCCCAGTGTTTTTCCGCGCGGCAAAGTGAACGATACATCCTTGACGGCCTGGAATTCGCGCTTGCCGAACAGGCCTACACGCGTATAAAAGCTTTTGCTTAAATTATTGACTACCAGCACCGGCTCGTCGCCTGGCGTATAGCCGCGCGTGCGCTGCTGCATTTCGATGCCGGGACCGGCCTTGCCGTCCATGTAATCGGCAATCACGGGCAGGCGCCACGGGCGCTCGTCCAGCGAGGGGCGGCAATGCAGCAGGGCTTTCGTGTAGCTGTCTTGCGGCGCTTCAAACACCTGGCGCACTTCCCCCGTTTCGCGCACTTCGCCGTGGCGCATGACGATCACCTGGTCGGCGATCTCTCCCATCAGGCCCAGGTCGTGGGTAATGAAGAGCACGGACATCTGATGTTTCTTTTGCAGCGCCGCGATCAGGTCCATGATCTGCTTCTGGATCGTCACGTCGAGCGCCGTCGTCGGTTCATCGGCGATCAGCAGTTTCGGTTCGCAGGCAATCGCCATGGCGATCATCACGCGCTGCTGCTGGCCGCCCGACATCTGGCTCGGGTAGGCGTCGATCTTGCTGGCGGGATCGGGGATGCCCACTTCGTCGAGCAACTCCAGCGTGCGCGCGCGCGCCTGCTTGCGGTTCATGCCCATGTGCTGGCGCAACACTTCGGCGATCTGGAAGCCGACGGTAAACACGGGGTTCAGCGACGACATCGGCTCCTGGAAAATCATCGAGATATCCTTGCCGCACATGGTGCGCCGCTCGGCGATCGACAATTTGAGCAAGTCGCGCCCGCCAAAATGGATGCTCGATCCGGGATCGATGATGGTGTTATCTGGTGGTAACAAGCCCATCACGGCCAAGGAGCTGACGGACTTGCCGCTGCCCGATTCGCCCACCAGGGCCACGGTGCTGTTGCGCGGCACGTTGAACGAGATACCCTTGACGGCTTCGAACGTGGTCTTCTTGTCCAGGCGGAAGGTGACGCGCAGGTCGCGCACTTCCAACAGGTTATTCTGGTCCATGAGCAACTCCTATTTCACTTTGGGGTCGAGCGCATCGCGCAAGGCATCGGTAAACAGCGAGAACGCCGTCACCAGCACGGCCATCGCCGTGGCGGCGGCGGTCAGCTGCCACCATTTGCCCAGGATCAGTTCATTTTGTGCCTCGTTGAGCATGCTGCCCCACGAGACGGTGCCCACCGGCACGCCAAAGCCGAGGAAACTCAAAATCACTTCCGCCTTGATGAAGCCCACCACCAGAATCGACATTTGCACCAAGGCCACGTGACTGACGTTCGGGAAGATGTGGGAAAACATCTTGCGCCAGTGCGAGGCGCCGATGGCGTCGGCCGCCATCACGTATTCGCGCGCCTTGTGCTTGATGTACTCGGCGCGGATCAAACGATACGGCCCCGTCCAGCCCGTCAACCCCAGGATCAGCACGATGGTCAGCACGCCCTTTTGCTGCAGCACGGCCGCCACAGTGAGAATCATGAGGATCGACGGAATCGAGGTAAAAATGCTGTAGAACCAGTTGAAGAAATCATCGACCATGCCGCCGAAGTAGCCGGACACGGCGCCAAAAATCGTGCCCAGAACGACCGCCAGCAAGGCCGCCACCAGGCCCACCACGATCGACGTTTCGCCGCCCTTGATGGTTTTCTGCACGATGTCGTGGCCCCACTTGTCGGCGCCGAACGGCAAGGTAGCCGCCTTGTGCGCGATCAATTTCTTGGCCTTGCCCATGCCGGCGCGCAAGGCCGTCAGGTCGTCGGCCAGCGGGTCGGTGACGCCGTACATGTCCACGCCAGCCGATGGGTTGCTGCCCATCTGCGCGCGCAGTTCGGCGATATCGTCGGCCAGCGGATCGAGCACGTTGACGGGTGTCGGCGCGCTGCGCTCGTCCGCCAGAGGAATGGCGCCATCACCGGACGCGGACGCATCCTTGTCGGCACCGATGAAGGTGGGCGGCGCATAGCTGACGGCCACTTCGTCTTCCCAGTTCGAGGCGAGCAGGCCGCTGGCGGAGGCCAGCACCAGCAGGAAAAAGGCGCCGACCACGGCCAGCGATACCATTGCAATCTTGTCGCCGCGCAAACGGCGCCACGCCAGGGCCCACAGGCCGGGCGATGTATGAGGTTTCGACATCGTCTCTTTCTACTTCAGTTGTACGCGAGGATCGACCGCCTGGTACAGCAGGTCGGTGAGCAGGTTGAAGAGCATGGTGGCGGCGGCAACATACACGGTGATCGCCTTGATCACCGGAAAGTCGCTACGCTCGACCGCCAAAATCACTTCACGCCCGATGCCGGGAATGCCGAAGAAGCGCTCGAGCAGGAAAGCGCCGATCAGCAGGGCCGGCAAGTTCGACATCACATAGGTAATGATGGGGATGCCGGCGTTGCGCAGCACGTGGACCCACATGATGCGGCCTTCCTTCAAGCCCTTGGCGCGCGCCGTGCGCACGTAATCCTGGTTGGCCTCGTCCAGCACAAAGGTGCGGAACAGGCGCAGGGTCGGCGCAATCGACACGGCCAGGCCAATCAGAATCGGCAGGGTCGAATAGCGCAGCAGGTTTTCCCAGAAACTGTCGCCCCAGCCCTGCACGGGGAACAGGCCCAGTTTATAAGCAAAGCCGTACTGGAAGACGATGATGTAGACGAGGATGGAAATCGACATGCCCACCGTGCAGGCGATCATCACCATGCGGTCCGTCAGCGAGCCGCGCACGAAGGCGATCGCCAGCGCCAGCGCCACGCCAAAAAACGTTTCCAGCACGGTCAGCGGAATGAGCACCATCATCGACGGCCCCAGGCGCGACGTAATGATGTGCGACACGGATTCCCCCGTGGCCCAGCTCTGGCCAAAGTCGAACGTGACGATCTGCTTGATGAAGATCCACAGTTGCACGTAGTACGGCTGGTCGACACCGAGTTGGCGGCGGATGTTGGCGATGCTTTCGGCACTAGACATCTTGCCGGCCAAAATGTAGGCGGGATCGCCGCCTACCCAGTTGAACAGGATAAACACCAGCAGGACGACGCCCAGCATGGTGGGCAGCATCTGCCATAGACGGCGCAGGATATAAGCGGACATAATAATTCCTTGTTTTTTTATAAGCTGCGCTTATTTTTTAGCCGAGTCAGCAGCAGGCGCTACTGGCGTGCCCGTGCTGTCGATATCCATGTAAGCCCACTCCTGGAACAGGATCGGGTGCTTCTTGTAGCCTTGCACCGTCTTTTGCGCCAGCATGTTGCGATAGCGCGCATAGCCGATCAGGGCGCCCGCGTTCACTTCCAGGCGGCGCGCCATCTTGTGGAACAGCTCATCGCGCTCGGGGCTGGCCGGCATCGCCTGGCTGGCCGCGTACCATTTATCGTACTCGGGGTCCTGGTAGCAGCCGTTGTTGTTCTGGTGCGTGTTCGGGCCGTAGAACAGCTGCATGAAGTTGTCGCCGTCCGGATAGTCGGCCAGCCATGGCGCCGTGCGCGTCTGCATCTTGCACTGCTTTTCCGTCTTTAAAATATCGGAAAAGATCATGCGGTCATTTTCCATGCGGATGCCCAGCGAGTTGTACGTCTTGCGCCACATTTCCGCCTGCAGCACGCCATTGGCTTCGTTGCGCGAGGCATAGCGGATCAAGAGCGGCTTGCCGTCCGGCAAAGTGCGCCAGCCATCGGCGCCCTTCTTGTAGCCGAATTTATCCAGCAGTTTATTCGCCAGCACGGGATCGTATTGCAACAGCGATTTGTAGTGCGGATCGTAGCCGACCACGCCCGGCGGGATCGGATAGTCGAGGCGCTTGGCCTGGCCATTCCAGATGATGCGGATTTCCTCGTCGATATTGTGCGCCATGGCAATGGCGCGGCGCAGGGCGATCTTTTCCTTGCTGAAGCCACCCAGGGTCGGGTCTTGCATATTCCAGTAGTAATAGCTGATTTCCGGGTCCAGCAGGCGCGACAGTTGCACGCCCTTCTCCGCCAGCTCGGGACGCAGCTTGCCGTTCAGCAAAGCCTTCGGCGCCAGCGGGCCGTCGAGCCAGAACACGTCCGTGCCACCGCTCTGGAACGACAGCCAGCGTGACTGGTCTTCGATCATGACGGAAATTTCGATGCGGTCGATGGCGGGAATGCGCTTGCCCTGCATCTGGCGCACGATGCGCTGGTCGTCCGGATCGTCGCCAGCCATGAAATTCCACGTCTCGGGCAAGTGCTGCGGGTTGCGGTTCAGGACGATGCGGTTGCCGCGCGTCCATTCACCGAGCGTGTAGTAGCCGGTGCCGACGGGATTCGAACCCACTTCGCCCTTCACGTCGCCATACTTGTCCACCACTTCGCGCGCCACGGCGGCCGTCGGCACGTAGGCGAGGATCATGGGGAAATTGAAATCGGTCTTGGTCAGCGTGATGCGCAAGGTGTACGGGTCGAGGATTTCCAGGCCCGCCACCTTCTTGTTGAAATCGAGTTTGTTCGACTTGCCTGCTTCCTTGGCCAGGTCGTCGAGGCCCACCACCTTGCCTTCGAACAGCCAGCTGTGCGGCGAGGCCAGGCGCGGGTCGAACAATCGCTTCCACGAATACACATAATCGGCCATCGTCAATTCGCGGCGCTTGCCGCCGAACGCGGCGTCGGGCGTAAACAGGATGCCTTTTTTCAGGCGGATGGTGTAAGTCTTGCCGTCGGCGGACACTTCCGGCATGGCGGCGGCGGCGCCCGGCACGACCTTGACGGGGCGCGCCAGGTAGTCATACGTGTACAGGGTATCGAAGACGGCCTGCGTGATGTGGTTCGAATACAGGTCGCGCGCGGTAGCCGGATCGAAGCCCGTCTCGGCGGCCGGCAGGATATAGCGCAAGGTTTTTACCGGCGCGGCTGCAGGGGCAGGGGCAGGGGCCGCATCGGCGGCAATGGCCGCCAGCGGCAGGGTGGCCAGGCAGGCGAGCAGCGCCACGCGCCGCATCCATGGTGACTTCATGTAATACCCTTCATCTCGATTATCTGTCGCACCGTATTGGTGCGCTTGTACTGGCTTCCCCCTGGGATACAGGAGTCCACCGCCAAAACCAGTCCATCCTCGCAAGATCTATGCCTTGTTTGTCGCCAGCCTGGCCGCGTGCAGACGAGCTGGAAAAAGGCGTAACGATAACGCATATTTTGTTCGCCGGGAGAAAAGCCGCAGCACTGGCGTGACGTGCAGCCACGCTCGCCTGCCTCGCGGGACGAATTTTCCGCAGCGCAGCATAGGCAAGCGGATGCCGTGAGAAATCCACTTAGCAGTAACCCTTACGGCCGCCAATGACAACTGTTTTTATGACAGTACGGAAAATACGCATCGCAGTGCAACATTGAAATAATTGCAAATATTGAAACACATCAACATTATAAAAAACACTGTTGTTTCCATGCTGAAAGCGCATACGTACGCGTTGACAAGGTTTCTCGGAAAATGATCTTATCGATGACGGCACCTTATAAAAATGCCGACTTATCCACAGCGATTGCCGACGCAGCAATCTTTATCACCCTGGCAAAGCTGTGCCGCACAAGGGCCAGCCGAGCACACTTTCGGAGTTCTGAGAATGATGATGGAAACAGTGATGTCCCGCTCCGTACGCCTGATTTTTTCGGGTAGCGTAGCAGCGCTCAGCCTAGGCATGATGGCTGCGCCGGCAATGGCGCAAGACGCCAATGTGCAACGTGTGGAAATTACAGGCTCGAGCATCAAACGGGCCACGGCCGAGACCGCATCGCCGGTACAGGTCATCACCCGCGACGACTTGATGAAATCGGGCAAGGCCACCGTCGCCGAGTACCTGCAAACCCTCACCGCCGATGGCGCCGGCTCCCTGCCGACGGGTTTCGGCAACGGCTTTGCCGCCGGCTCCACGGCCATCTCGCTGCGCGGCCTGGGCGCCACCTCGACCCTGGTCTTGCTCAATGGCCGCCGCATGGCGCCGTTCGCGCGCGCTGATGATGGCCAGAAGAGCTTTACCGACCTGTCCACCGTACCGATGCAGATCGTCGAACGCATCGAAATCCTCAAGGACGGCGCCTCCTCCACGTATGGCGCGGACGCCATCGCCGGCGTCGTCAACATCATCCTGCGCAAGGACTTCGAAGGCCTGACCCTGAAAGGTGACACGGGCATTTCCGGCGACAGCGACGCCAAGCAGCACCGTGCCTCGCTGACCTTCGGCAAGGGCAATCTGGACACGGATAAATTCAACGTCGTCGTCAACGCCGAATACAGCAAATCGGACATGCTGATGAACAACGAGCGCTCTGGCCGCAAATGGATAGGCAAGGCTGACCTGCGGCCGTATGGCTATGCGATCAACACCCAGTTCGCCGGCGGTTACATCAACGGCAACAACGATGCGAATGCATCACCAGCAGGCCTGATCCGCGACCCCGTCACCAACAACTATGTGTCCCTGCCCGGCTGCTCCACCTTGTCCGTGTCTTCACCGCAAGATCCAAAAGGTGGCTGTCTGTGGCACCACGACCAGTTCCGCTCGATGCAGCCGAAGATCGAATCGATCAACCTGTACACGCGCGGCACCTGGCAAGTCAATGCCGATACCCAGGTGTACGCGGAAGCGGGCTATTCGAAGCGCGATACGGCCTTTACCCTGATACCACCGTCCATCACGCCGACCATCGCCTTTCCGCCGAATGCCACCAGTCCCACTGGCGTCGTCAACTACGGCTCCGGCGCCGGCACCACCATTGTGCTGGCCGCCAACCATCCGCAAAATCCGTATGGCGTACCCGTGCGCGTGCGCTACCAGGCTTTCGACGTGGGCGCCAGCACGCGCCAGGCGAATAACGAGTTCAACCGCATCGTGCTCGGCGTAAAGGGCAATGCCATGGGCTGGGATTACGATGCCGGCTACACGCATTCGGAATCGAAGCTGCACCTCGATTACAGCAACATGTTGAACATGGCCGTCGTCAAGGATGCCCTGGGCAATCCGAACAGCAAATATTTCCCGTACTATATCGGCGCGCAGGCAGGCAATAATCCCGCCTCGCTGTACGCGGCCATGGTGACGAACGCTACCTCCGACTCCACGACCAAGCTCGACATAATCGACTTCAAGGCTTCGCGCGAACTGATGCAGCTGCCCGGTGGTGCCATGGGCCTGGCCGTCGGTGCGGAACACCGCCGCGACAAGCTCGACAATCCATCGCTGTCGGGCACGGAAAACGGCTCCATCAACTCCAGCTATGTCGCCGCCAAGGGTGACAGCAAGGTCTCGGCCGTATTCATGGAAGTGCTGGCGCCCGTCTTCAAGACGGTAGAACTGTCGGGCGCCTTGCGTTACGACAAATACGACCGTTTCTCGTCGACCACACCGAAACTGGGCGCCAAGTGGACGCCACTAAAAACCTTCGCGGTGCGCGGCACGTATTCGGAAGGCTTCCGTGCTCCAGGACCGGCCGAAAGCAATGCCAACTCGCAATCGACGGGCACCTCGACGGTGAGCGATCCCGTGCGCTGCCCGGGCGGCACCCGCCTGCCGGGCGCCAATGCCAGTGACTGTGAACTGCAAGTGGCGGCCGTCAAGATCGGCGACCCCAGCCTCAAGCCGGAAAAATCCAAGGGCTACACCTTGGGCCTGGTGTGGGATCCGTTCAACGATACCAGTCTGTCGCTCGATGGCTGGAAGATCAAGCGTGAAAACGAGATCAATCCGCTGCCGTACAACGAAGCGGCCGCCCTGCCGACCGCCATCCGCGCCGACAACAATCTGACCATCAATGGCGTCGTCACGCCGAACACGGGCACCTTGCTGATCACCAAGGCGCCGTACCGCAACTCCAGCTTTACGGAGATCAAGGGGATCGACCTGGACATCAAGCAGCGCGTGCGCCTGGGCGACTACGGCCGCGCCACGTTCGGCCTGACCTGGACCCACATCGCCTCATGGGTGCGGGCCGAGTCGTCCACCGTGCGCTACCAGTTCGCCGGTACGCATGGCAATTGCGACACCTCCAACTGCGCCGGCACGCCAAAGGACAAAATCAATCTCACCGGCTCATGGGACCTGGGCAACTGGAACGTCAGCGGCGTGCTGAACTACCGCTCGGATATGAAAAACATCCTGTTTGAAGGCAAGCCGTGCGCTTCCAAGCTGGCCGATGGCAGCGCGGCGCCGAACGGTTGCAAGCTCGCCTCGTTCACCACGCTCGACCTGTCGAGCCGTTGGAACGTCAACAAACAGTTGCAATTATTTGCTTCGATCAACAACGTGACCGACAAGATCGCGCCGCTCGACCCGCTGACCTACGGCGGTATGAGCTACAACCCGATGGATGCCAGTGGCGCCATCGGCCGCTACTTCAAACTGGGCGCCAGCTACAAGTTCTTCTAAGCTGACACCTGTATCCTGACGCAAGGCGGTGAGCAATCACCGCCTTTTTTCGTCGGTGACTGTGGCGCCAGGTCACTCATCCGCACGCATATTGCGCCAGCGCAAACCTTATTTTCTGCGCACCTGTAAAACTCCCTTGCAAGCCAATTGGCCAAACCCACGCCACAGGAGTGTCAGATGACGCAAACCCGCAGTCCCTCACCTACCTTGCGCCTGCTGTGCGCAGCCTTGCTCGGCGCGTATGGCCATGCGGCCATGGCGCAGGACTCCCGCACCGCCGGCGAGTCCCCCGTTATACAGAGAGTCGAAGTCACCGGTTCCTCCATCAAGCGCCTCGTGTCGGAAACAGCCACCCCTCTCTCCATCTTCAAGGCCGAAGACTTTGCCAAGCAGGGCCTGACCACGGCCCAGGAAGTCCTCAACAAGATCCCCTCGAATTCCTCCAGCATGGGCAGCGGCAATGCCGTCGGCGGCAATACCAGCGGCTTGCCCACGGGCGGCCAGGCCAGCGCCGACTTGCGCGGCCTGGGCGGCGACAAGACCCTGGTGCTGCTCAATGGCCGGCGCATCGCCAACCATCCGTATGACGGTGCCAGCGTCGACCTGAACATCATTCCCATCGCCGCGCTGGAGCGCGTCGAAGTGCTGCGCGACGGCGCCTCGGCCATCTACGGCACGGACGCCATCGGCGGCGTCATCAACTTCATCACCAAGCGCTCGATCAATGTCACCAACGTTACCGCCGAAGTCATCGCGCCCGAACACAAGGGCGGCGGCGAACACCGCATCAACCTGTCGACGGGCTTCGGCAAGCTCGATACGGACGGCTACAATATTTTCGGCGTGGTCGATTACCACAAGCAAAATGTGCTGACCTCGCAAGACCGCGATTTTTCCCAGACCGGCGTCTTTCCCGAGCGGGGCGTGAGCGTGACCAAAGGTACCAGCGGCACCACCTTCCCAGGCAACTATTTTGATGCGGCCGCAGATGGCGGCAAGGGCCTGGCCGGCAATCCGTACGCTGCCGCAGGATGCAGGCCGCCGCTGGCCATCCCCTCCGGGAGTGGCACTTGCCGCCAGGATTACACGCGCCAGATCGACGACCTGCCGGAACAGGAACAAGTCGCCTTCTTCGGCAAGGGCGCCTTCAAGCTGGGCGGCGGCCACCTGGCCACGCTCGAATACTTGCATTCGGAAAACAAGGTGAAGGCGCGCACGGCGCCGCCACCGCAAACGGGCTTGATCCTGCCCATCAGCAGCAAATACTATCCGGGCAATGCGGGCGGCGTGCCGGCCCAGCCGGGACTGTCGGGACAGCCGCTGAGCGTCAACTGGCGCCCCATCGAGGCAGGTCAACGGCAGATCGATTCCACCGGCAAGGCGGACCGCCTGGTGCTGGCGCTCGAAGGCGAGCTGGCGGGCTGGGACTACAAGACGGGCCTGAGCCATGCGATCAGCAAGTCGTCCGAGAAATTTACGGGCGGCTACGTGCAGGATGCGGGTTTTGCCGCTGGCGTGCTCAATGGCATCCTGAATCCCTTCGGCGAACAGGATGCGGCCGGCAAGGCTTACCTGGACAGCACCGCCCTGCGCGGCGAAGTACAGAGCGCCAAGGTCACCACCACGGGCTTCGACATCAAGGGCAGCCGCGAACTGATGCAACTGGCCGGCGGCCCGCTGGCCATCGCTCTCGGCGGTGAACTGCGGCGTGAAAAAGCCGACTTCAATGTCAACCGCGATATTGCCAGCCAGGCCGCCAGTTCCGGCCTGTCCGGCTCGCTGTCGAAAAGCGGCTCGCGCACGATCCAGGCCGTCTTCGGCGAAGTCAACTTGCCATTGATCAAGGATCTGGAAGTGCAGCTGGCCGCCCGCTTCGACCATTACAGCGACGTGGGCAGCACCACCAATCCCAAGCTGGCCCTGCGCTACCAGGCCAGCAGCGCGCTGGTGCTGCGCGGTTCGGCCAGCACGGGTTTCCGCGCACCGACCTTGTTTGAAAAGAACGCTCCGCCGTCGAAGAACGATACCAATGACTCCTACAACGACCCGATTCTGTGCCCGGGCGGCGTGCCGCAGCCGGGCGCCAATCCCCTGCGCGATTGCGACTTGCAGCAATTCAAGCTGCAAGGCGGTAATGAAAAGCTGAAACCGGAAAAATCCACTACCTTCGCCTTCGGCCTGGTGCTCGAACCGGTCAAGGAAATCACCGTCGCCGTCGACTACTGGAACATCCACCTGAAAGACAAGATTTCCTCGCTGCCAGAGCAATCGATCTATGGCAACTACGAGAGATACAAGGCCTTGTTCCTGCGCAATCCCGACGGCTCGCCTTTTGCCATTCTCGACCTGAACGACAACCTCGGTGAAGTGAAAACCGACGGCATCGACGTGAGCCTGAATGCGCGCCTGGGCCGTGGCGCCTACGGTGATTTCAGCGTGTCGGTGGACGGCACCTGGACCCACAAGTATGACTACCAGAACGAGCGCGGTGGCGAATTCATCGCCAACGTGGGCCGTTATGCGGACAACAATCCCGTCTTCCGCTGGAAGCACACGGCGGCGCTGAACTGGCGCATGGGCAACTGGGGTGCCACCCTGTCGCAATCGTTCAAGTCCGGCTATACGGACCAGAACAATGTTGCCGATCAATACAAGCACGATGTGCCGTCCTACAGCCTGCTTGGCGTGTCGGGCAGTTATGCGTGGAAGGGCTTGTTGCTGACGGCTGGCGTGAAAAACCTGCTGGACAAGGAACCGCCGTTCTCGAACCAGGGCACGATGTTCCAGAAAGGCTATGACCCGCGCTACACGGATCCGATCGGGCGCGCGTATTACCTGCGCGGCAGCTATACGTTTTAAGGGGAATTTTCAGGTCGATAGATAAAACAGGCAGCGCTGGCAACAGCGTGCCAGCAACAGAAAAGCGGCGCCGTCAGCGATGATGTGCGCCGTTTTATTTTACCCATCTGAGCACGGCTGACAAGGGCTCACGATACTTTATTACTGAAGGATTATAAAAAAAACAGGAAAATGTTGCATTTCATCCAAAAAGTCCGCCCGAAATTGACAATCTGAATCGTGAATGTTTTGATGAGGACCCTGAAAATTTACAGAATTTTCATTGGTGGATTTTGAAATAAACAAATAAATTGCTAGCAGACAACAAGTTATTTCAAAATAAATGCCATCTTTATCACAATACCAAGGAATTTCAGATGATGATAGAAAATGTAATGTCGCGCTCCTTGCGCCTGATGTTTGCTGGCGGCATGGCCCTGAGCATGCATGCCGCGTATGCGCAAGAAACAACAGATGGCACCATGCAGCGCGTGGAAGTCACCGGTTCGAGCATCAAGCGCCTGGCATCGGAGACAGCGCTGCCGATCACCTCGATCAAGGCCGATGATTTCGCCAAGCAAGGCTTGACGACGGCACAGGAAGTCCTGTCCACCATTTCCATGAATCAGAGCTCGCAAAGCAGCTCGCAATCCGTAGGCTCCGGTACGGGCGGCCAGTCCGTCGCCGACCTGCGCGGCATCGGCGGCGACAAGACCCTGGTCCTGCTGAACGGCCGCCGTATCGCCAGCCACCCATTCAACGGCTCGTCCGTCGACCTGAACATCATTCCGATTTCAGCCCTGGAGCGCGTTGAGGTGCTGCGCGACGGCGCCTCCGCCATCTACGGTACCGATGCCATTGGCGGCGTGATTAACTTCATCACCAAGCGTTCCGTCAAGGGCGGCTCCGTCACGGTCGAACATTACGAGCCACAAAAAGCGGGGGGCGGCGACGAGTCGCGCCTGAACCTGTCCGGCGGCTACGGCGATCTGAACAAAGATGGCTTCAACGTCTTCGGCGTGGTTGACGTACATCGCCAGTCGGCGCTGAGCACGGCCGACCGTTCCTTCTCGAAGAGCGGCTACATCCCAAGCAAGGGCGTGGATAACCTGAGCGGCACCACCTTTCCTGCCAACTTTTACGATACCGGCAATGGCCTGATCGGCAACCCGGCCTTCGCCGGCGGTTGCGTGGGTGAGAACCTGTACAAGAATACTTCGGGCAAGAGCACCTGCGCCATGGATGTCACACCATTCATCCAGGCCATCCCGAAAACCCAGCAGGAATCCTTCCTCGGCAAGGCCAGCTTCAAGCTGAACCAGGATCACCTGGCCACCATCGAATACCTGCACTCGCGCAGCACCAACGAGGCGCGCATCTCGCCGCCGCCGATGTCGAACATCGGCATCCTCATGTCGTCGAGCTCCCCTTACTATCCAGGCGGCAGCGGCGGTGTACCAGCCGTGGCGGGCCTGTCGGGCGCGCCGCTGGACATCAGCTGGCGTCCGGTGGCGTCGGGCCAGCGCAGCGGCTTCGACACCAGCACCTCGGACCGCCTGGTACTGGCTTCCGAAGGCGTCCTGGGTGCGTGGGACTACAACGTCGGCCTCAGCTACTCCGTCAGCAAGGCCACCAGCGCCTTCACGGGCGGCTACCTGAATGACCAGCGCATCATCGACGGTATCGGCAATGGCATACTGAACCCGTTCGGCGCGCAGAGTAGCGCTGGCGATGCGTACCTGAAGGACTCCGTCCTGAAAGGCGAATACCTGAGCGCGAAGATGACCAGCACCGCGGTCGACGCCAAGGTCAGCCGCGAGCTGTTCAACCTGCCGGCTGGCGCCGTCGGTTTCGCCGTCGGTACGGAATTCCGCAACGACAAGGCCGAGTACAACGTGAACCGGGATCTGGCCGGCCAGGCGTCGAGCTCCGGCTACGCCGAAGCGCAGAACCAGTCGGGCAGCCGCAATATCGCCGCCATCTTCTCGGAACTGAGCATTCCTGTCGTGAAAGACCTGGAACTGTCGCTGGCAGCCCGTTATGACCACTATAACGACGTCGGCGGCAGCTTCAATCCGAAGGTCGGCGTGCGCTGGCAGCCAACGAGCCAGGTGCTGCTGCGCAGCTCCTACAACACAGGCTTCCGCGCACCAACACTGTATGACCTGCATGGTCCGCAAACCAAGACCTTCACGGCCAACAAGTACGACGATCCACGCCTGTGCCCAGGCGGCGTCGCGATTCCTGGCGCCAACAGCAATGTCGCCTGCGGCGCGCAGCAGTACATCCGCTCGGGTGGCAATCCGGACGTCGGCCCGGAAAAATCGAAAACCTTCAGCGCCGGTATCGTCATCGAACCTACCAAGTCGCTGACCGTCTCGCTCGATTACTTCCAGATCAAGCTGCGCGACAAGATCGGCACCGTGGCCGAACAGACCCTGTTCGACAACTACGCCAAGTATCAGAACAACTTCATCTATACCGCTGATGGCAAGCTCGATTACGTGCTGGCCACCCTGGGCAACCTGGGCGAAATGCACACCTCGGGCATCGACTTGGGCCTGAACTGGAAATTGCCACGTAGCCAGTATGGCAACTTCACGTTCGCCTTTGACGGCACCTGGGTACAGAAGTATGAGTACCAGAACGAACGCGGCGGCGAATTCGTGCAAAACGTGGGCGTGTATGGCGACAATGCACCGGTATTCCGCTGGAGACACAATGCCTCCCTGCAATGGAATATGGACAAGTGGAATGCCACGCTGTCGAACAAGTACATGAGCGGCTACCGCGACCAGAACTATGTCGATCCGCAATTCGAGCAAAGCGTCAAGGCTTACTCGGTATGGTCGCTGTCGGGCGCGTACTCCGGCTTCAAGAATACCGAAGTCACCGTGGGCGTAAAAAATCTGCTGAACGAAGATCCACCGTTCAGTAACCAGATCGGCACCTTCCAGTCCGGCTACGATCCGCGTTACACTGATCCGCTGGGCCGCACCTTCTACGTGCGCGCCACGTACAAGTTCTAAGTACACCTGACACAAGCTACTGCGCGTCGCGAGTAGCGGCCTGCGATGCTCACTGTGCTCAAGCACAGTTCCGCGTCTCGGCCGCAACTCGTTGCCGCTCGCTACGCTTTTGTCAGGCGAATTGAATTAAGTAAAAAAGCCCGGAAAGCTTTAGCTTTCCGGGCTTTTTTTCATGCCGCACGCCACCTTATTCCGCGTCGCCCTGCAGGCGGCGCAGCTTGACGGCCGCCGCCAGGTTTTCCAGCACGGCCACACTGGCGCTCCAGTCGATGCAGCCATCGGTGACGGATTGGCCATAGATCAATTCCTTGCCCGGGATCAAATCCTGGCGCCCGGCCACCAGGTGCGATTCCACCATCACGCCGACGATGCGGCTGTCGCCGCCGGCCACCTGGCTGGCGATGTCGGCACACACGGGGATCTGGTTTTCCGGTTTTTTCGAGCTGTTCGCATGCGAGGCGTCGATCATCAGGCGCGCCGCCAGGCCTTGCGCCGCGATGGCCTTGCAGGCCTCGTCCACGCTGGCCGCGTCATAGTTGGGCGTCTTGCCGCCGCGCAAGATGATGTGGCAATCCTCATTGCCGTTGGTCGAGACGATGGCCGAGTGGCCGCCCTTCGTGACGGAAAGGAAATGGTGCGGCTGCGAGGCGGCCTTGATGGCTTCCACGGCGATTTTCACATTGCCGTCCGTGCCATTCTTGAAGCCGACCGGGCACGACAGTCCCGAGGCCAGCTCGCGGTGCACCTGCGACTCCGTGGTGCGTGCGCCAATGGCACCCCAACTGATCAGGTCGGCGATGTATTGCGGGCTGATGACGTCGAGGAACTCCGTGCCAGCCGGCAAACCCAGCTCATTGATATCACGCAACAATTCGCGCGCCATGTGCAAGCCGTCGTTAATGCGGAAGCTGTTGTCCATGTACGGGTCGTTGATCAGCCCCTTCCAGCCCACCGTGGTGCGCGGCTTTTCGAAATAGACGCGCATGACGATTTCCAGTTCGCCAGAGAAACGCGCACGCTCCTTGACCAGCAGGCGCGCATATTCCATCGCCGCCTTGGTATCGTGGATGGAGCACGGCCCGATCACCACCATCAGGCGGTCATCCTGGCCGTGCAGAATGCGGTGCAGGGCGATACGGGCGCTGGCAGCGGTCTGTTCGGCTTGCTCCGAGCAGGCGAATTCGCGGATCAGGTGGGACGGCGGGGTCAATTCCTTCATTTCGCGAATTCGCAAATCATCGGTGCGGGGCATCATTTTCTCCAAAATTTAAGGAAGGGTAAAACATCTGGGTAAAAAAAAACCGCCATCAGTGGCGGTTTTTTAGAATTTGCTGGGATCTCGTTTTTTGCTGCTACGTGAACCGACCGCTACTCCACCGCCTTTGGGTTGGAATTGCTAAAGTAAAAATAAGCGGTAAAAAAGTGGCGAGCGAACATGCGAGTCATCCATAAGTGATGAACGACTATAAACCTAAATTGCAAGGGTTGGCAAGCATATTTGTCGGCAAAGCCGCATGCCGCTGTCGTTTTACACGGCAAAGCGCGTAAAAAAGCTTAAAAAGTTGCGCGCCGTTAGACCGGCATGGCCAGTCCAGTCCAGTGTGGAGCCCGTCGTGGCGCGCACACCACACAACGCCCATTGCGGCGACGGCAAACGACACACTACTGATCAAGATCTAATCACGGGCAGACCGGACGGACAAGACTCAAGGACGCATCGACGACCTTTGATTGCCTGACCTTTTCCGGAGAACGCAATGAGCCCTACCCCCTTGTTTCAGCCCGCTGCCTTTTCGCCACCACGCCTGGGCCTGGCACTGGCCAGTGCACTGCTGAGTCTACCCGTCCTGGCACAAGACAATGCTGCACCTGCGCCCCTGCAGCGCGTGGAAATCACCGGCTCGAACATCCGCCGCGCCCAGGCTGAAACAGCCTCGGCCGTACAAACCCTGAATGCGGCCGATATCGAGAAATCGGGCAAGGCCAGCGTGGCCGAACTGCTGCAAACCCTGGCCGTCGACAACCAGGGCTCGGTCCCTACCAGTTTCAGCGGCGGCTTTGCCGCCGGCGCGTCGGGCATCTCGCTGCGCGGCCTGGGCACGGCGTCGACCCTGGTCTTGCTGAACGGGCGCCGCGTGGCGCCCTACGGCCTGGCAGACGACGGCCAGAAGGTATTTGCCGACCTGAACATCATCCCCCTGGAAGCGGTGGAGCGCGTGGAAATTCTCAAGGATGGCGCCTCGGCCATCTACGGCTCGGACGCCATCGCCGGCGTCGTCAACGTGATCCTGCGGCGCGATTACCAGGGCACGGCCGTGAAGGGCAATTACGGCAAGACGAAAGACTGGGACGGGCGCGAGGCGCGCGCATCCATCACGCACGGCTTCGGCGATATCGACAACGACCGCTACAATGTGCTGCTGAACCTGGAATACAGCGAAAAAGGGGCGATCTCGAACCGCGACCGGGCCGGACGGGGCGCCGTCGGCCGCAGCGACTTGCGCGATCTGGGCTTCAGCGCGCAGGAAACCCTCAGCGGCGCCGGCGCCATCACCGACAACAATGCGGCGGGCAGCGCCGTCAACGGCAACGTGCGCAATCCCGACACCTTCGACTACTATAACCGCGGCAACCTGGGCGGCGTGGGCTTTACGCGCACCTTCCCCGGCGCCGCCTGCGGCAACTTCACAAACCACCCGCAGGGCGATCCAGGCGGCGGCTGCCTGACCGATGCCGCGCAGCAATATGGCCAGATCCAGCCCAAGCAAAAGAACATCAATTTCTTTGGCCGTGGCGCCTGGCAACTGACGCCAGCGCTGCAAGCGTATGCCGAACTGAACGTGTATCACAGCGAGTCGAGCTCGAGCACTACACCGTCGACCATCAGCGGCTCGGTGGGTTTTCCGGGCGGCCCCGTCAGCAATGCGGCTGTAGCGCTGGGCGCCGGCCATCCTGACAATCCCTACTTCGGCCGCGCTGCACGACTGCGTTACCTGGCCGCCGACGTGGGTCCGCGCACCTCGGAAGTCGATTCCACCTTCACGCGCTTCGTCGCCGGCATCAAGGGCAGCGTGGCGGGCTGGGACATCGACAGCGCCCTGCTGTACTCGCAAAACAAGGTCGCGAACGAGCGCGGCGGCTTCCTGCAGCGCGACGTGGCCTTCGCCCTGCTCAACCCCAGCGACGCCAATGTGGCCGCGGCCCGCCTGAACCCTGCCTATGCGGCCCTGCCCGCCGGCAGCGTATGGCGCATCGCGGAAAACGCGGGTCTCAATTCGCCCGCACTGTACGCGGCCCTGTCGCCGCGCATCTCGAACGACGCCAAAACGCATATCGCGCAGATCGACTTCAAGGCCAGCCGCGAAATGGGCAAGCTCGACGGCGGTAGCCTGGGCCTGGCCGTGGGCGCCGAATTCCGCCACGAGTCGACGGAACTGCAGCCCACCGCAGGCACGGAACGGGGCAATATCATCGGCCTCGGCTATTCCGCCTACAAGGGCAGCCGCAACGCTTCGGCCCTGTATGCCGAAGTGCTGGCGCCCGTGCTGAAAAGCGTGGAGCTGTCGGGCGCCCTGCGCGCCGACCACTTCACTGACGTGGGCAATTCCTATACGCCGAAAGTGGGCGTGAAATGGACGCCGCTGCGTGAACTGGCCCTGCGCGGCACCTTCGCCAAGGGTTTCCGCGCACCCGGCGCGGCGGAAAACGGCGTTGGCGGCCTGGCTGCGTTTTCCACCGCCAGCGACCCGCTGCGCTGCGCGCTCGGCGTGACCCTGGCCTGCGACCCGGCATCGATCGCCGTCATCACCGCGCCCAATCCCAAGCTGTCGCCCGAGCGTTCGCGCAGCTATTCCGTGGGCGCCGTGTGGGACCCGCTGCCGCGCACCAGCCTCTCGGTCGATCTGTGGCAAATCCGCCGCAAGAATGAGATCAACCAGGAACAGACGGACACAGCGATTGCGCAGGGCCACGTGGCACGCGACCCGTCCACGGCCAGCGACAAGCCCGGCGATCCGGGTGCCATCACGGCCGTGCTGGCCAGCTATGTCAATTCCGCGCAAACGACGGTGCGCGGCATCGATATCGACGCGCGCCAGCGCTTCAACCTGGGCGGCGACCATGGCAACCTGGTGTTCGACCTGAAGTGGACGCATCTGTACAAATGGCTGCGCACGGAGCAGGACGGCACGCAGCGCGATTTCGCCGGCACGCACGGCAATTGCGATGTTTCCAACTGCATGGGCACGCCCGGTGACAGGGTCAACCTGAGCGCCACCTGGGAGCGTCAGAACTGGCGCGTCTCGACCAATGTCAACTACCGCGCGCCGCTCGACAATATCAGCTTCAAGAACGATCCGGACGGCTGCGCCACGCATTTCGCCGACGGCACCGATGCGCCGCGCGGCTGCCGCATCGCCTCGTTCACGACGGTGGACCTGACGGCCCGCTGGCTGGCCACACCCAAGCTGGAAGTGTTTGCAACGGTGCAAAACCTGTTCGACAAGATCGCCCCGCTCGATCCGCTCACGTATGGCGCCACGGGCTACAACCCGCTCGACTATGCGGGTGCGGCGGGACGTTTCTTCAGTGCCGGGCTGAAGTACAAATTCTGAGGAATCCAGCAACCATGTTGGCACGGCCGGTGGTGTTGGCGTGATGGTGGTGTCGGGTTACGCGCTTTGCTGAGGAATCAGAAAGGCGGGAGCGTAGGTCGGATTAGCGGGGCGAAGCCACGCGTAATCCGACACCATTGTTGACACTGCCATTGGGGGTGTCGGCTTACGCGACTAACCCGACCTACGCAAACCATCCAAAAAATCAGGCTGTGCCGCCGACGGTAATGCCATCGAGGCGCAGGGTTGGCTGCCCCACGCCCACGGGCACGCTCTGCCCCTCCTTGCCGCACACGCCCACGCCCGAATCGAGGCGCATGTCGTTGCCGATCATGCAGACGCGGTTGAGCACGTCCGGACCATTACCGATCAGGGTCGCCCCTTTGACCGGATAGCTGAGCTTGCCATTTTCGATCATGTACGCTTCGCTGGCCGAGAAGACAAACTTGCCGTTGGTAATGTCGACCTGACCGCCGCCAAAGTTGACGGCATACAAACCATTTTTCACGGAAGCGAGGATCTCACCGGGGTCCATGTCGCCGCCCAGCATATATGTGTTCGTCATGCGCGGCATGGGCAGGTGGGCGAACGACTCGCGGCGCGCATTGCCCGTCACGGGCATCTTCATCAGGCGCGCATTCATCGTGTCCTGGATGTAACCCTTCAGGATGCCATCCTCGATCAGGGTCGTGCACTGCGTCGGGTTGCCCTCGTCGTCGATATTCAGGGAGCCGCGCCGGCCGGCCAGGGTGCCGTCGTCGACCACCGTGACGCCCTTGGCCGCCACGCGCTCGCCGATGCATCCGGAAAACGCGGACGAACCCTTGCGGTTGAAATCGCCTTCCAGGCCATGGCCGATCGCCTCGTGCAACAGGATGCCGGGCCAGCCCGGTCCCAGCACGATGGTCATGGGGCCGGCGGGCGCGGGGCGCGCTTCCAGATTCACCAAGGCCGAGTTGACTGCGTCTGCCGCATATTGTTCCAGCACGGCATCACTGAAATAGTCATAGCTGTAACGCCCGCCGCCACCAGCCGAGCCCGTTTCGCGGCGGCCATTCTGTTCCGCGATCACGGTCAGCGAGACGCGCACCAGCGGGCGGATGTCGGCCGCCAGCACGCCGTCGCTGCGCAGCACCAGCACCACGTCGTACTCGCCGGCCAGGCCCGCCATCACCTGCACGACTCTGGGGTCTTTCGCCCGCGCCATCTTTTCCACACGCTCGAGCAGTTGCACCTTGGCCGTGGCATCCAGCGAGGCGAGCGGATCATTGGGCAGGTACAGCGAACGCCCGCCTTGCGGCTGCATCTGGCCCGCGATCTTGACTCTGCCGGCGCCCGCGCGCGCGATGGTGCGCGTGGCTGCTGCCGCTTCCAGCAAGGCCCGCTCGGAAATATCGTCGGAATACGCAAAGGCCGTCTTGTCGCCGGACACGGCGCGCACGCCCACACCCTGGTCGATGGAAAAACTGCCCGTCTTGACGATGCCCTCTTCCAGGCTCCAGCCTTCGCTCCTGGTCGACTGGAAATACAGGTCGGCATAGTCGACCTTGTGCGTAAACATCGTGCCCAGGGCTTTGAGCAGCTTGTCTTCGTCCAGGCCGAACGGCGTGAGCAGGATGTCGCGCGCCACGGCCAGGCTGGACAGATTGGGTTCAAATGGCTTCATAACTCTTTCTCACAATTCAATTCACATCGTCCGGTGCGCCAGCGCTGGCAAGGATTCGCGCACGCCGGCCAAAAACACCAGGTCGATTTCGCCGCTGACCACACCCTCGCCTTCGGGCAACACGGCTTTCACTTCGCCCCAAGGGTCGATCAGCATGCTGTGGCCCCATGTGCGCCGGCCGTTCGGATGCAAGCCGCCCTGCGCCGAGGCCAGCACATAGCACTGGTTTTCGATGGCGCGCGCGCGCAACAGCACTTCCCAGTGGGCGCTGCCCGTCGTATGGGTAAATGCGGCCGGCACGACGATCAGCGCGCAATCGCCCATGGCGCGGTACAGCTCGGGAAAGCGCAAGTCATAGCAGATGGACAGGCCGACCCGGCCGAACGGCGTCTCGATCGCGCGCACTTGCGCACCGGGCACGATGGTGCGCGATTCATTGTACGACTCGGTGCCGCGCGTAAAACCGAACAGGTGGATCTTGTCGTAGCGGCCGGCCGGCTCGCCTTGCGGGTCGTACACCAGCGTGGTATTCAAGACCTTGCCCTCCTCGCCGGAGATCAGGGGCAAGGTGCCGCCGATCAGCCAGATGCCGTGCTGACGCGCCATCTGCGCCATGCCATCCTGGATCGGTCCGCTACCGGGCTGTTCCGCATGGGCCAGCTTGTCCGTTTCCTGCTGGCCCATGATGGCCCAGTATTCGGGCAGCACCACCAGCTGCGCGCCAGCGGCGGCGGCCTGCGCCACCAGGCGTCGCGCCGTGGCCAGGTTGTCTGCCACGGACGGCGAGGAAATCATTTGTACTGCTGCGACTGTATGCATCATTGCCACCTCTTCTCCATTCGAACGCCTCGCCTATTTCGCCACCGCCTCCACGGCCGCAGCGGCAGGCACGGCGACAGGCTCCAATTTACCACCATCGAGCTTGGTCACGACGGGCGACTTCCACGGGCCGGCGATCTGCATGTGATAGGTGAGCGCCTTCATCACGGGGGCACGCAGGAACAATTGCGCCAGGAAACTACCCAGGCCGATGACGGGGTTGACGGCCAGCGCATACACGAGCGGCCCCGTGCCCAGGTTAAATTCGGGGATCACCACCACGTGCAAATTCGTCGTTTCATTGGCGATATCGGCCTTGCCATCCATCAGCACGGTGGCCGCCACGCCGTGCATCTTGAGGTTGTCGGTGCTCACCACGCCGCGCTTGATGCTGGCGTTGGCCGTGATGCCGTCGAAGGCCAGGCCTTCGGAAAACACATCGTGGAAATCGAGTTTCAGCAAACGGGGCAAGGCTTGCAGGCTGAGCACGCCCAACAGCTTGGCCGCGCCCGGATCCTGCTTGAGGAACTGGCCCGACTCCACATTCATCTCGATCTGCCCCGACAGGGTGGGAATGTCGAGCGAATACGGCAAGCCGTTCCAGGCGATGTCGCCGCTCAGGCGCCCCTTGCCGCGACGCACCGTATCGGCAAAGCCGAAGCGGTCGAGCAACTTGCCCGCATCGACGATATCGAGGCCGAAACGCAGGCTGGTCGTGCTTTGCCCATCCTTGATGACCCATTTGCCATTGCCGCTCAGCGCACCATCGGGATTCGACAATTGCAGCTTGCCCACGCGCCACTCGCGCCCGCCCGCCGCCATGGTGTTATAGGCCTGCAACTCCAGCCGGCCGATCTTCTTGTTGAACAGTTCAAATTGCTCGGCGATGATATCGAGCGACGGAATCGACTGGGCACCGCTCTTGCCTTCCAGTAAACTCTTCACATCGTTGGCGGCCGATTCCGGAATGATCAGCGACGACAGGCGCGCCGTCATCTTGCCCAGGCCGGACGGCGTTTCCAGCCACGTCACATAGCCCGACACTTGTTTCGCGTCAATATTGGCTTGCCACACATCCTTTTGATGCGTGGCGCCCACCACCACGTTTTCCAGCTTGCGCTCGCCCAGCATCAGTTCGCTGGCGCGCGCCGCCATCATGTCCGGCACCACATATTGCGCGATATCGGGTGCGTCGTCGGCGTTGCCACCGGCATCGGCTGGCGCCGTGGCGTTGCCGGCGATTTCACCGCCGACGGCGATCCAGCTGTCCACGTCCAGGGTTTTCATATTCACGTTGAGCATCATGCCGCTGTCCGGTTCCGGCGCCGGCACGTTCACGCCGATGCCGCCGCGCACCAGGCGCCAGGCATCCTTGCCCTGCTTCTGGCGCTGGTAGCGCGCGGCGATGCCAGAGCCCAGCGCGATGCGGATATCGTCCGTGCGCAGGCCGGCGCCGTTCGCCGCATTGCCCGTCAAGGTGAATTTCACGGGCAGGCTGTCGCCGGCAGGCTTTTTCAGGGGCGCGGGGAAATCCAGGCCCAGGCCCGTCAGCGGCGACTCGACATTGACCACCACCTGGTGGTCGCGCGCCGTGATCAAGCCGCTGTAGCGCGCGCCGCCATTCAAATGCTTCGCCAGCCGCTGCAACACGGGCGCCGGATACGTCTTGCGCAAGCCGTCGATGGTCATGTTGCCGGCAATTTTCACCTGGATGGAATTGTCCGCCTGCGTGCCGCCCGAGATGGCCAGCGGCCCGCCCAGCAGGCTGCCGTTCAAGCCATTCAGGTTGACGCCCTTCTCGTTAAATTCGATCTTGCCCTGCGTGCCCAGCACGGGCGGCATGTCGTGGAACAGCACCACGTCGTTGCCCGCCAGCTGCAAGCTGCCCTGCACGGTCGCCTCGAGCATGCGCTCGATCGGCAAGTGCAATTTGAGGGCCAGCCTGGCGTTGCCCGTCGCCGTCGTTTCGTCCGTGAAATGCTCGATCCAGCCCAGCACGGGACTGGCCGCCACGTACTTGAGGAATTCCTGCATCGGGCCGGCGGCATTGCCCTCGATATCGAGCAAGGTGTCGAACACGGTCAGGTCGGGAATCACGGCTTTGACATTCGTCAGAGCCACGCCGCCCGTGGTGGCCGTGTCGCCGCGGATTTCCATGCGCGCCCGCTCGAAAATAAAGCTGCCCTTGATTTTTTCCGCCTGCGGCCACAACGGCGCCTTGCCCGCCAGCGGTCCGTTTTCCGCCAATTCGCCCGGTGCATAGTTGAGGATGCCGTTCTCGAGCTTGCCGGCCACGCGGAAGTCGCCGCGATTGCGCTGGGCGGGCGTATCCCCCTTGAAGGGGAAATGCTCGAGTTCGCCGCGCAGGCGCAGGCTGACATCGCGCGCCACGCCGCCTTCCAGCGCGCCCGTCAGCCAGTGGCGCAGGTGCTCGGGCGTTTGCAGCGGCAGATAGCGGCCGATGGTGTTGATCTGAAAATTGTCGATCGTGCCCGTCAAGTCGACCTGGCCCAGGTTCTTGCCGTCGAGCGGAATGCGGTGCGTGCCTTGCAAGGCGACACGCAAGCCTTGCTGATCGAAGTCCAGCTTGTCCAGCCCGACTTGCAGCATATTGCCCGCTTCAAAGGTCCAGCGCGCCTGCATGGCGAATTGTTCGAACGGCAAGGCCGGCTCGCTCAGGTAGGTGGGGAACTGCAACACCAAATCCTGCGCATCGATGGCAATGCTGCCGCCCTTGTCATTGGCGTCGATGCTGCCGGTCAGGTGGTCGAAGCCGGGAATGGCCGGTGCTGCTGCCTGTGCAGGGCTGGTCGCCGTCTTCGCCACGGCCAGGCGCGCCGGCTGCGCATTCAGGCCCAGATCGATGAGCTTGCCGCGCAAACGGTAGCTGGCGGGCGTGGCCATGTCGCCTTCCCATTGCGCTGAAAAATCCTGCAAACGCCCGCGCGGCGCCAGGGTATCGAGACGCTGGCGCTGCTGCTCGCCCAGCGGCAGCTTGTCGGCCAGCGCGGCCAGGGTGTGCAAATCGAGCGACTTGGCCGTGATTTCCGTGCGCGCCGGCTTGCGCTTGGTGGCGGCGACAAAGCGTTCGGACAGGGTCGTGGGCGGCAGGCTGAGGCCATCGCGCGTTTCCACCGCGAAATTCGTCAGCTCGACCTGGTGCCCATTCGCGCCGAAGGTGGGTTTGCCGTCCGGCACCTGCGCCGACAGCTCTTCCTTTGCCGAAATGCGCCCGCTGACCGACAGCAAGTCGAGCGGGGCGATATGCTCGCCCAGCTGCGCCTGCACCTCCGTCAGACCCACATCGGCCGTGAAGCCGGCCAGGCGCGCGTGATCCAGGCTCAGCCAGGCGCGCAGGGCGCCCTTGCCCTGGCTTAATTCAAACGGGTAGTCGAGATAGCGGCGCCAGGCGGCCAGGTCGGCGTTTTTCAGGTCGGCGTACAACTCGCCCTTCCACATCGACACATCCGAGATGCGCGTGCTGAAAGGGGGATGGCTGAAGTGCGCGCGCACATCGATGGGCGCGGCCAGACTGGCAGGCGGGGTGGCCTGCAAGCCCAGCCGGTGGCTGCGCCAGTGGTTGCGCAGCAGCAAGTTAACCTGGCTTAAAGCCAGCTCCGGCGTGCCACGCGCTTCGTCGGTCCAGCGCACCTTGCCGTCGCGAATGATGATCTCATGCTGCGACAGCAGCCAGTCGGCACCCTTGCCGTCGCTGCCTTGCTTGCTGTCGACCAGCACGCCTGCCACATACAGCTTGCCATCCTTGCTGCGCCGTACGTCCAGGTCGGGCCGCGTGATTTCCAGCGTATCGAAGCGCACGGAACCGAGCACGCTCCACCATGACACGGTGGCCGAAACGCTCGGCAGGCTCAGCGCCTGGCGGCCCGTCTTGTCGCGCAGGCTCACGTCGCCGAGGAAGAGATTCGGCCGCACGCCATGCCAGGAGGCATAAATACGCGCGATACTGACAGGGTTGCCCAGCGCGCGGCTGGCCGCCCGCTCGATATCGCCCTTGTAGTAATCGATATTCGGCAGGATGGCGTAGCGCAGGAACAAAAACAGCACGGCGAAGGCGAAATACGCCAGCAGCACCAGTTTGATGGTAAAACCCAACACATGGTGGGTGGCCAGATTGGCCATGCGATAGGCGGCACGCAGCCGCTGCCAGCGCAAGGCCAATGGCACATGTTCTGTCACGCTTGCTTCTGGCGGTTTTTGCATCAATAAGCTAATAAACTGGCCCGGCGTCAAATAATGGCAAAAATCGTCTGCATTCGTGGTGCGCGCCTGCATCCTTGCGCTTGCTTCTGAGCAAAGCCTCCCTTACCATCGTCCGGAAGAGCATGCACTGCCGGCGGCATTCGCGCCAGCGGCACAATTTTACCGCATCCCCCGCCGTTCACAGCCAAGTTAAACAAGAACCATGCACGCAGCATTCACGAGACCCTTACCGACACCATGAGCACACAGCCTTTGATCTCCGCCTCCCGTTTCTACCAGCGCTGGCTGAGCGCCGCCCCCGAGCGTGCCGCGCAGATAACGCAACTGGTGCGCGCGCCGCTCGACGGGCTCGATTTTGCCGCTGCGCTGGCCGAGCAATCGAACGCCGCCACGCCGCCGCTGCCGGCCGAGCGGGCCATGCGCCGCCTGCGCAACCTGCTCGTGTGCGGCCTGATCGAGCGCGATCTTTGCGGCCAGGCCGACTTGAACGAGGTCGTCACGGCGATGACGGGCTTTGCCGATTTCGCCATCCGCACGCATGTGGACGCCATCATGGCCGAGATGGTGGCCTTGCACGGCATGCCCGTCGGCGAGGAATCGGGCGAGGAACAGGCATTGATGGTGCTGGCGATGGGCAAGCAGGGCGGCGGCGAGCTGAATGTCTCGTCGGACATCGACCTGATCTTTGTCTACCCGGAAGATGGCGATACGGTCGCTACTCAGCCGGGCCAGCGCAGCCTGTCGAATCACGAGTTTTTCATTCGCATGGGCAAGAAGCTGATCGCCGCCCTGGCCGAAATCACGCAAGACGGTTTTACTTTCCGTGTGGACATGGCCTTGCGTCCGAACGGTAACTCGGGTCCGCTGGCCGCCAGCCTGGGCATGGTGGAGCAATACCTGATCGTGCAGGGCCGCGAATGGGAGCGCTACGCCTGGGTCAAGGCGCGCGCCGTGACGGGCAAGCCGGAAGATATTGCGTCGCTTGACGCCATCGTGCGCCCGTTTGTCTTCCGCCGCTACCTCGATTTCGGCGTCATCGATGCCATCCGCACCATGCACGGCCAGATCCGCGCCGAGGTCAACCGCCAGGAGCGGCTGCACCCGGACCGCAGCAACAACGTCAAGCTGGGCCGCGGCGGCATCCGCGAAATCGAATTCCTCGCGCAAGTGTTTCAATTGATACGCGGCGGGCGCGATGCGGAACTGCGCGAGCGTTCCACGCGCGCCACCCTGCGCACGGTGGCAGACAAGGGTTTGCTGGAACCGGCCATCGTGGAGCAATTACTCGGCTCCTACACTTTCCTGCGCAACCTCGAACACCGGCTGCAATACCTGGACGATGCGCAAACCCATACCCTGCCCGCCAACGAGGCCGACCGCCTGGTGGTGGCGCAGATGATGGGCTTGCCCGACACGCCTACCCTGCTGGCCCAGCTCGAAGCGCACCGCGTGTTTGTCGCCGGCCAGTTCGACGAGATGTTCAGCGACAAGAGCAGCGGCACGCCGCCGGCCGACACGGGCATCGACCCGCAGACGTCGAACGACTGCGCCGCCTCGGACCAGCAGGAAGCCATCGAGGCGCGCTTCGCCGCGCTGGGTTTCCACGAACCTGCCGCCTGCGCGCGCCGTTTGCTGGCCACATGGCAGGCGCCGCGGCTGCAATCCTTGCCCGAGGCGAGCCGCACGCGCCTGGTGGCCCTCGTCAATTCCGCCCTGCCCCTGATCACCGATTGCTCCGTTTCCAACGGTAACGCCAGCCAGCTGGCCACCCTGGGCCGCCTGCTCGACTTTTTGGAAGCCATCGCGCGCCGCTCGGCCTATTTGTCGCTGCTGACGGAATATCCCCATACGCTAGAGCGCGTCGTGCGCATGGTGTGCGCCAGCGGCTGGGCCGCCACCTTCCTCACGCAACATCCTATCCTGCTCGACGAACTGCTCGATGAACGCATCCGCAACACGGTGCCCGATCCAAATGCGCTGGCACTGGACCTGCAGCGCCAGCTCGACGACGCGCCCGGCGACACGGAGCGGCAGATGGATATCCTGCGCGAAACACACCATGCGCAGCTGTTCCAGTGCCTGGCGCAAGACCTGGCGGGCGACCTGAGCGTGGAAAAGCTGGCCGACTATCTGTCGCAGCTGGCCGACATCATCGTCGCCGCCACCGTGCAAGCCGTGTGGCAAACCTTACCCACGCGCCACCGCGAGGTGCCGAAATTCGCCGTCATCGCATATGGCAAGCTGGGCGGCAAGGAACTGGGCTATGTCTCCGACCTGGACGTCATCTTCCTGTTCGACGACGACGACCAGGAAGCGCCCGGCCTGTATGCCAAGCTGGCGCAGCGCTTCATCACCTGGATGACCTCGCACACCTCGGCCGGCATCCTGTTCGACATCGATATCGCCCTGCGCCCCGATGGCGCCTCGGGCATGCTGGTTTCCAGCGTGCAGGCATTCGAGCGCTACCAGGGCAGCGCGGCCTGGGTGTGGGAGCACCAGGCGCTCACGCGCGCACGCTTCTGCGCCGGCGACGTCGCCATCGGCAAGCACTTCGAACGCATCCGCGACACGATCTTGCGCAAGGAGCGCCCGGAAAACGGCCCGCTCAAGGGCGAAGTGGTGGCCATGCGCAAGAAAATGCTGGATGCCCACCCGCCCCGCCCCGGCAGCTTTGATTTGAAACAAGATCCGGGCGGCATGATCGACATCGAGTTCATGGTGCAATACCTGGTGCTGCAGCACGCGGCGCAGTATCCGCAGCTGACGGCCAACTCGGGCAATATCGCCCTGCTGCGCCTGTGCGGCGAACTGGGACTGATCGACGCGCAGCTGGCCGCCCTGGTGGCCGACGCCTACCGCGCGCTACGCAAGCTGCAGCACCAGTTGCGCCTGCAGGGCCACGACCTGGCCCGGGTGGAACCGGAAAGAGTGCGCGTGCATGCGGACAACGTGATGCGCCTGTGGCACACGATCTTTCCCGCAACGATTGCATAAGCCCGGCGGCGGCGTATGATACGTACAGGCAATTCCACTTCCCAGTAGTGCCGTACAACAGGCCGCGCCGGGGTTGCCTATCATCCCAGGAGACAGCGTATGAAGACGAGTGTAAAAACGGGCATCCAAGCCCTCGTTGCCAGTTTCATCCTCTGCGCCATGCCGGCAGCGGCTTGGGCAGCCCCCAAGGGCAGCGCGGACGAAGCCATCGCCATGACCAAGCGCGCCGTGGCCATGATCAAGGCCGATGGCAAGGAAAAGGCCTTTGCCGCCATTGCCGATCCCGCCAACACCAGCTTCCATGACCGCGACCTGTACATTTATGTGTACGACATGAACGGTGTCACCCTGGCGCACGGCAACAATCCCAAGATGGTCGGCAAGAACCTGATCGACCTGAAGGACAATGAGGGCAAGGCCATCGTCAAGTCGCTGATCACCACGGCCAATACGCCGGCCGGACGCGGCTGGGTAGACTTCAAATGGCCCAATCCGCTGACCAAGGTGGTCGAGCAAAAATCCGGCTACATCGAACGGGTCGACAATATGATTGTCGGTTCCGGCATCTATAAATAAGCCACGGCAAGAGGAAACCACGCCCGCATGCCGCTCCATTACCTGTCCCGCCTGAGCGGATCGGCACGCGATACGCAAGCCAACCTGCAGCTCGGTTGCGTGCTGGCGCTGGTGGCCGGCGCCGTGAATGCGGGCGGCTTTCTCGCCATCGGCGGCTACACTTCGCACATGACGGGCATCGTTTCCGGCATGGCCGATGACCTGGCGCTGGGCAATATCACGCTGGCCCTGGCCGCGCTGGGCGCCTGGCTGGCCTTTGTCAGCGGTGCGGCTGTGACCGCCATCATGGTGAACTGGGGCAAACGGCGCCGGCTGCACAGCCAGTTTGCCGCCAGCCTGCTGCTGGAAGCGGCCCTGTTATTGCTGTTCGGCCTGACGGGCAATTATCTGGCCACCATGCCCGACGTGCTGGGCCCCGTCACCATCTTGCTGTTGTGCTTTGTCATGGGTTTGCAAAACGCCATCATCACCAAGATTTCGGGCGCCGTCATCCGCACCACGCACGTGACGGGCCTGTCCACCGATATCGGCATCGAACTGGGCAAGATGGCGTATTACAACCGGCGCCACCTGCCGGACCGCATGGTCAAGGTCAACCGCGGCAAGCTGAGAACGCACAGCCTCTTGATCAGCTGCTTTTTCATCGGCGGCGTCAGCGGCGCACTGGCCTTCAAGCACATCGGCTTTCCGGCCGCCACCATCCTGCTCGCCGGCGTGCTGACCCTGCTGTCCGGCGTACCCGTGCTGCGCGACCTGCGCGTGCTGTGGCGCTTCTACCGGCGCCGCTTTTATTCGCACGGCCACGAATAAAAAAACGCCCCGAAGGGCGTTTTTTGCAGGCTAGCCAGGAATTACTTGGCCGACATCAGTGCGACGGTGGTGTCGAGCATGCGGTTCGAGAAACCCCACTCATTGTCGTACCACGACGATACTTTCACCAGACGGCCCGATACCTTGGTCAGGGTCGAATCGAAGTTCGACGAAGCCGGGTTATGGTTGAAGTCGATCGATACCAGCGGTTCGGTCTGGTACGTCAGGATGCCTTCCAGGGCGCCTTCCGATGCGGTTTTCATCAGCGCGTTGACTTCTTCCACCGTGGTGTCGCGCTTGGCGATGAAGGTCAGGTCGACCAGCGAGACGTTGATGGTCGGCACGCGGATGGCGAAGCCGTCCAGCTTGCCATTCAGCTCAGGCAGCACCAGGCCAACGGCGGCAGCAGCGCCCGTCTTGGTCGGGATCATGCTCATGGTGGCCGAACGGGCGCGGCGCAGGTCTTCATGCATCACGTCGGACAGCACCTGGTCGTTGGTGTAGGCGTGCACGGTGGTCATCAGGCCCGTTTCGATGCCGATGGCGTCGTTGAGTGGCTTGACCAGCGGTGCCAGGCAGTTGGTGGTGCACGATGCGTTCGAGATGACGGTGTCGGTCGATTTCAGTACCGAGTGGTTGACGCCGAACACGACGGTCGCATCGACGTCCTTGCCGCCTGGTGCCGAGATGATGACTTTTTTCGCGCCGCCCTTCAAGTGAGCCGAAGCTTTCTCTTTGGTGGTGAAGAAGCCCGTGCACTCCAGCACGACGTCCACGCCCAGCTCGCCCCATGGGATTTCAGCAGGATTGCGCTGTGCAAACACGCGGATCGGATCGCCATTGACGATCATGTTGTCGCCTTCGACGGTAACCGTGCCCGGGAACTTGCCGTGCGCGGTATCGTAGCGGGTCAGGTGGGCGTTCGATTTGGCATCGCCCAGGTCGTTGATGGCAACGATCTGGATGTCCTGTTTCTTGCCGCCTTCATAGAAAGCGCGCAACACATTACGGCCGATGCGGCCGTAGCCATTGATTGCAACTTTGATCGTCATACTCTGCTCCTGATTAAAAAAGAAGGTACATGCACGCCCCTGGCGAGCACATCGCCAGGACCGTTAAAAATCAATATTAGCCAGCGATAACGGCTTTCACCTTGGCGACAACGTTCTCGACCGTGAAACCGAAATGCTTGAACAGCACGCCGGCAGGCGCCGATTCGCCGAACGTGTCGATACCGACCACGGCGCCTTCCAGGCCCACGTATTTGTACCAGAAGCTGGTCACGCCCGCTTCGATGGCCACGCGCGGCACGCCCTTCGTCAACACGCTGGCCTTGTAGGCGGCGTCCTGGCGGTCATACACGTCGGTCGACGGCATCGATACCACGCGCACGTTGATGCCTTCCGAGGCCAGCGCGCTGGCGGCAGCGACAGCCAGTTCCACTTCGGAACCGGTAGCGATCAGGATCGCCTTGGCGTCCGCCACGTCGTTCAGCACATAGCCGCCGCGGTAGATATTTTCAATTTGCTCGCTGGAACGCTCCTGGTACGGCAGGTTCTGGCGCGAGAAGATCAGGGTCGACGGGCCATCCTTGCGGCGCACGGCGGCGCCCCAGGCAGCAGCCGACTCGACGGTGTCGCATGGACGCCAGTTGTCCAGGTTCGGGATCAAACGCATCGACGAGACGTGCTCAACCGATTGGTGCGTCGGGCCGTCTTCGCCCAGGCCGATCGAATCGTGGGTGAACACGAAGATCGAACGCAGTTTCATCAGCGCGGCCATGCGCAGGGCATTGCGGCTGTAGTCGGAGAACGTCAGGAACGTGGCGCCGAACGGGATGTAGCCGCCGTGCAAGGTGATGCCGTTCATGATGGCGCTCATGCCGAATTCGCGCACGCCGTAGTTGATATGGTTGCCAGGCTGGCCCGAACGCACGGCCACGCACTCTTTCCAGTTGGTCAGGTTCGAACCGGTCAGGTCGGCCGAGCCGCCGAGGAATTCCGGCAGCGACGACGCCAGCGCCTGGATGGCGTTCTGGCTGGCCTTGCGGGTGGCGATGTTTTCTTTCTTCTCGACGCAGGAAGCGATGGCGGCGCTCAGGGCCGCTTCGAATGCCTGTGGCAACTCGCCCTGCATGCGGCGGGTCAGTTCAGCGGCTTGTTGCGGGAATTCGCGGCTGTAGGCGGCGAAACGCTCGTTCCAGTCCGCTTCCAGCAGGGCGCCCTGTTGCTTCGCATCCCAGGCTGCGTACACGTCGGCCGGCATCTCGAACGGTGCGGCATCCCAGCCGATGTATTCGCGCACGGCAGCGATTTCTTTGTCGCCCAGCGCGGCGCCGTGGACCTTGTCGCCGCCTTGCAGGTTCGGCGAACCCTTGCCGATGATGGTCTTGCAGCAGATCAGGGTTGGTTTGCTGGCGGTCTTGGCGGCGGCGATGGCGGCAGCCACGGCGGCAACGTCATGCCCGTCGACGGCGCGGATGACGTTCCAGCCGTACGCTTCGAAGCGGGCCGGGGTGTCGTCCGTGAACCAGCCTTCGACTTTGCCGTCGATGGAAATGCCGTTGTCGTCGTACAGGGCGATCAGCTTGTTCAAGCCCAGGGTGCCGGCCAGCGCGCACACTTCGTGCGAAATACCTTCCATCAGGCAACCGTCGCCGACGAAGGCGTAGGTGTAGTGGTTGACGATGTCGTGGCCAGGCTTGTTGAATTCAGCAGCCAGCAATTGCTCCGACAGGGCCATGCCGACCGCGTTGGCGATGCCCTGGCCCAGCGGGCCGGTGGTCGTTTCCACGCCTGGCGTGACATCGACTTCCGGGTGGCCCGGGGTTTTCGAATGCATCTGGCGGAAGGCCTTGATGTCATCCATCGACAGGTCGTAGCCCGTCAGGTGCAGCAGCGCATAGTGCAGCATGGAGCCGTGGCCGTTCGACAACAGGAAACGGTCGCGATTCTGCCATTTTGGATTCGCTGGATTGTGGCGGTAGTGACCACTCCACAGGGCAACTGCGATCTCGGCCATGCCCATCGGCATGCCTGGATGGCCGGAGTTGGCCTTTTGTACAGCGTCCATTGCCAGTGCGCGGATCGCATTGGCCATTTTGGTAGTCGGGAGCGTAGTTGTCATGATGGTGTGGGTCAGTCGCGAGTTTGGGATTCGTTTGCAACAGCGCGGACAGGGAAGCCGGCTGCTTTCTGTAGTCAACTATTTTACCAGACTGGGGGGCTGCAAATTAGAATTGCGGCGTACTGGCCCGCCAAATGGCTATACTTTGACGTCTTTCCACCCCACTTACCCCCGTTGAGGATTTGCATGCCGCGTTTTTTCTGCCCCCAGCCGCTCGTCGCCGGCGCCACCGTCTCCCTGCCGGAGGCTGTCGCCCACCATATCCAGGTCGTGCGCCTGGCGCCGGGCGACGTCATCACCCTGTTCAATGGCGAAGGCGGCGAAGTGCAGGCCAGCCTGGTAGCGGTCGCCAAGCGCAGCGTGACGGCGGAAATCCAGGCGCACGTGGCGCGCGAAGCGGAACTGCCGTATGCCGTGACCCTGGCGCAGGCGCTGCCGGAAGCATCGAAAATGGACTGGATCATCGAAAAAGCCATCGAACTGGGCGCGGCCGGCATCGTGCCGCTGGCGGCGCAGCGCTGCGTGGTGCGCCTGTCCAGCGAGCGGGCCGAGAAGAAGCTCGCGCACTGGCAAGGCATCATCGTCTCCGCCTCGGAACAATGCGGACGCAACCGCCTGGCGCAGCTGGCGCCCTTGCAAGACTTCAATAGCTGGAGCAGCCAGCAAGATTTGCATAAGCGCATCATCCTGACGCCGCGCGCGCAGCAGTCGCTGGCCGACTGGGCGCGCCACCAGCCGCCGCAAGCGATTACGGTGATGGTGGGACCGGAAGGCGGATTTTCGGAAGCGGAAGAAAAAGCCGCCCTGGCCGCCGGCGCCATCGGCCTGTCCATGGGGCCGCGCATCCTGCGCACCGAGACGGCGGGCCTGACGGCGCTGGCCACCCTGGGCGCCTTGTGGGACGGGATGTAAATAGCATAAAAAAAACGCAGTACGGTTTCCCGCACTGCGCCAGTGACGCGACATCGTAGCGATGTCACGCCAGATCAATGGACGGCCCTTGCCGGCGCCGTCCAGGCTGTCTAATTAAAACGTGTACTCGGCACCCACTTTCAGGGTGCGTGGACGCCACACGTAGCCGGTACGCACGTTCATCGGACGGTCGCGTTCGAAGACGTTGTTGATGTTCGCCAGCAAACGCAGGTTTTTGATGCCCGTGTAAGCAAAGTTCAAATCAGTACGTACATCGCTGGCAACGCGGCACGACAGATCATTGGCGTCCAGCGCTGCCAGTGCCTTACGGCAACCAGCTTCGCCCCAACGCGCTTCATCCGTCTCGTCGTAGTTCAAGGACTGGGCCGAAGTGTAGTTGACGCGCACGCCAGCCGTCATCGGACCCTTGCGCCATGCGGCGCTGAGCACCGACACGACACGAGGCACGCCCAGGTTGCCTACCGTGTTAGGACGGTATGTATTGGCATCGATATCCCAGCTACGCAGTTTCAGGGAAACGGTGCTCGCCAGACCCAGGGTCACGGTACCGTACTCGCCTGCCGAGATGCGGCCGTTCAAGTCGATATCCACGCCTTGCGAATCGGTCTTGCCGAAGTTTTCATAGCTCAGCAACAGCGACTGGATGGTACCTGCACCCCAGGCGATGTTCGAACCTGGCTTCAGCGTGTTGGCGCGGGCAGCCAGGCGACGGTCGGTGTCGCTGATTGGGTTGCGCACCAGTTTGTCCGAATAACCGGCATTGTCTTCACGCTCCAGCACATACGGCACGTCGCGGTAGTCGATCTGGTCCTTGCGTTCGATCTTGAAGTAATCGAGTGCAATGGTGAAGTTCTTGACCGGCTCAGCCACGAAACCTACCGTGATGCTGCGCGAGGTTTCCGGTTTCAGGGTCGAGCTCGACGAAATCATGGCCGGGATCGACGTCAGGCAACCCGAGTTGTAGGCGGTGGTTGCATCTGCCTTGTCGCTGGCATTGCCGTTACGCAGGATATCGCGAATGGCAGTTGCCGTATCGCAACGCTTTGGATCCAGCGAGCTGTTGAAGAAGCCGGTCAAGCCCACTTTACCCAGGGTTTCCGGGATATTTGGAGCACGGAAACCACCGGAAACCGTACCACGCAACAACAACTGTGGCACGACTTTCCAGCTGGCGCCCAGTTTAGGCGACACGTGTGCCGAGAAGCCGGGTGCTTTGTCCAGGCGCAATGCACCGTTCAGCTCCAGGCCTTTGACGACTGGCGCATTCAACTCCATGTAAGCGGCGCTCGTCGTGCGCTGACCGTCGATCCACAGCGAACCCTGGCTGATGATCTCGGCGTTCATGACGTTGTCGAGCGACTTGATCTTCTGCTTTTCCTGGCGCACTTCTGCACCAAAGGCAAAGCTCAATGGGCCGGCTGGCAACGCCATCAGCTCACCGCTCAGCTTGCCTTCGAGGAAGTTGGTCGACAGTTCCGCATCGGTACCGATCACAGGGAACATGCTCGCCAGCAATGCATCGCTATTCTGGCCACCAAGCTTGTACTCGCCGCTGACGATAGCGGCAGGCATGCGGTCACGGTGCGGGCCGCGGTTGCGCGAGGTACCGTCACCGCCGGTGCGGCCAACCGTAGCTTCCCAGTCATAGGCGCCAATCGTGCCTTCCAGGCCTGCCATGACGCGGTATTGTGTGGCTTTCGATGGCGCGGACCAGTCCAGGTTGCTGTCCATGAAGCGATAGTCCAGACCAACCGGGAAGTTGTATGGATTGTAAGGCGAATTGGCTGGCAGTTTTGGCTTCTGCACGCTTTGCGATTGCTTCTTGTTGCCGTCGAACCAGTTCCATGGCGAACCTGCCGCCATGCCGAATGGCAGTGGCTCGTAGTTGGTACGGGTTTCCGAGTACGACACTTCGGCGAAACCGCGCGTCGTGTCACTGAGCTTGAAGTGCAATGCGCTGTACATGTTGACGCGCTCGGCACCGTCCGACCATGGGTTGATTCCATTCAGGTCGCTGGTGCACAGACCCGTGGCATTGATGACTGAGCAGCCCTTGACGGCTTGACGCACGGCAGGATTGCCGCCACCGGCGGCCTGGTTCAAGTTACCTGGGTAGGACGTCAGCGAAGGATCGCCGAAAGCGGTGCTGACAACTTTCTTGTGGTAGGAAGGATATTTGCCGATCACGTCAGCCAGTTTGTAACCCTCGCGCTTGTAGCCTTCGATGTTGAAGAAGACGTTATAGCGGTCTTTTTCCAGGTCACCATAACCAGCCAACACACCAACAGTGGTCTGCTTGCCGAGGCTATCGCTGGTCGGTTGCTGGTAATTGGCGCTCACGCTGACGCCTTGGTAGCTCTTGCGGGTAATGATGTTGATCACGCCAGCGAGGGCGTCGGAACCGTACACGGCCGATGCGCCATCTTTCAGCACTTCCACACGCTCGATCGCGTCAGCAGGAATCGAATCGACGTTGACAAAGGTTTCCTTGCCGCCATCGGCGAAGGCATAGTTCGACACGCGGCGACCGTTCACCAGCACCAGCGTGGCGCTCTTGCCCAGGCCACGCATGGACGCGCCGGACGCGCCGCGCGCAAAGCTGCTCGAGGAACCGTCATCCTTCAGGGTGCCGGTGTCGAACGACGTCAGGGTATCGAGAATCTGGCGCACGGTATTTGCACCGGTGGCCTTGATTTCGTCGCGACGCAAGACGGTCACTGGCGAAGCCGTTTCCGTGTCCATGCGCTTGATGTTCGAACCAGTCACTTCAACACGTTGCATGACCGGCTCTGCGGCACCTGCGCTGTTTTGTGCATGGGCGGAGGCAGCAATGGCGCTCAAAGCAAAAAACACCGCCTTACTGATAGGGCTTAATTTTGGTTTACTCAGCATCATGTTTTAGCAATCTCAACTTGTAATTTTTAATGAACACCAAGCGACTGGATCACAGCGGCTCGCGTGGCACTTTATGTGTCGTAACTCTTGACACAGGTAAGTATCTGTAACAAGAAAAATATTGTCAATTACCATTGCCGAATCAGTTAGCGATTGCATGAAAAATTTCCAAACAGGCTTTTTTTGTTGTTTTTTGACATAAAAATGCGGCGATATCGCACAGTCCCCAGCCATCCTTTGCGTCGCTGGCGGACAAAACGCACCAGCCAAGATGCCCTTGCGTTGGCCATTTTTCGGCAGGCTGGCATAGCAATTCTCCTATGAGGCGACGCAAAAAAGCACGGTTGGCGAGTGCGCGCGGCGAGTCGGCCGGCTGCGTGAAACACAGGTCGCTGGCGTCACCTTTGATGCAAAACAGATTTTTCAATGGATTGCGCATCTATTATCAAAATGAAATATTGAATCACACACATTTTTCATGAAAATATCAATGCACAAACAATCAATTGTTAAATCTGCGGCCGGCATGTCGGGTGGCGCGCAGGGTGCTCAGGCCATGCAGTCAGCGCGGCACTGCCGCTGCCAGCGCCATGGCCTGGTTGCGGAAGCTGCCCGTCTTTACAGGTAAAATAGCGACGCGGCGCGCGATGCGCCACAGACTCTCTGCTAGATACGGAGCCCGGCAATTTTTGAAAATACACACCATGTTACGACTCAATGAAGTAAAACTCCCCCTCGAACACGACGATGCAGCCCTGCCCGCCGCCATCCTGGCGCGCCTCGGCATTACCGCGGACGAGCTGCTCGGCTTTACCGTTTTCAAGCGCAGCTACGACGCGCGCAAGCGCAGCGCCGTGGTGTTGATTTACTCGCTGCATGTGGACGTCAAGAATGAGGCGGCCGTGCTGGCGCGCCTGGGCCACGATATCCATCTGATGCCCGCACCCGACACCGACTACAAATTCGTCGCCGGCGGCGAACAGCTGGCCGGCCACACGCATGAAGCGCGCCCCATCGTCATCGGCACGGGGCCATGCGGCCTGTTCGTGGCGCTGATCCTGGCGCAGATGGGCTTGCGCCCCCTCATCCTGGAACGCGGCAAGCAGGTGCGCGAACGCACGGTCGACACCTTCGGCTTCTGGCGCAAGCGCGAACTGAACCCGGAATCGAACGTGCAATTCGGCGAAGGCGGCGCCGGCACCTTTTCCGACGGCAAGCTGTACAGCCAGATCAAGGATCCCAAGCACTACGGCCGCAAGGTATTGACAGAATTCGTCAAGGCCGGCGCGCCCGAGGAAATCATGTATGTGAGCAAGCCGCACATCGGCACCTTCCGCCTGGTCAAGATGGTGGAAGAAATGCGCGCCAATATCGAACAGCTGGGCGGCGAATACCGCTTCAGCAGCAAAGTGGTCGATCTCGACATCGTGCCCGGTGCCGACGGCGGCCAGGTACGCGGCGTGGTGCTGGACAATGGCGAGACCATCGCCAGCAACCACGTGGTGCTGGCCATCGGCCACAGCGCACGCGACACCTTCGAGATGCTGCACCGCCGCGGCGTGTACATCGAAGCCAAGCCATTCTCGATCGGTTTCCGCGTGGAACACCCGCAATCCTTGATCGACAGCTGCCGCTTCGGCCCCAGCGCCGGCCACCCGATTCTGGGTGCTGCCGACTACAAGCTGGTGCACCACGCCAGCAATGGCCGCTCCGTCTACAGCTTCTGCATGTGCCCGGGCGGCACGGTGGTGGCTGCCGCCTCGGAGCCAGGCCGCCTGGTGACGAACGGCATGAGCCAGTACTCGCGCAACGAGCGCAACGCCAATAGCGCCATCGTCGTCGGCATCACGCCAGCCGACTATCCGGGCGACCCGCTGGCCGGCATCGCGCTGCAGCGCGACCTGGAAGAGCGCGCGTTCGCCCTGGGCGGCGGCAACTACGATGCGCCAGGCCAATTGGTGGGCGATTTCGTGGCGGGCCGCGCCTCGACGGAGTTCGGCAGTGTGATTCCTTCGTACAAGCCGGCAGTGCACCTGACGGATCTGGCGCCGGCCCTGCCCGAGTACGCAATCACGGCCATGCGTGAAGCGTTCCCGGCATTCAACAAGCAGATCAAGGGCTACTACAAGGCCGACGCCGTACTGACGGGCGTGGAAACGCGCACTTCCTCGCCAATCCGCATCAAGCGCCGCGACGACAACCTGCAAAGCCTGAATACGCGGGGCCTGTTCCCGGCCGGTGAAGGCGCCGGCTATGCGGGCGGCATCCTGTCGGCGGCCGTCGATGGCATCAAGGTGGCAGAGGCGGTGGCGCTGTCGATGGCGGCGCGCGAAAAATAAGCAACGACTGCCGTGCCGCACGGCAAGGCAAAAAAAACGCCCGGGTTTTCACCCGGGCGTTTTAGCTTTCAGCCTGCAACAGACTTAGAACGTATAGCTACCGCGCAGATACACGGTACGGCCAATGGCGTCCGCGTAGCGTGGATCATAGCCAGCCTGGAAGGTGTTGGTTTGATAGCTCAGTGGCGGTTCGCGGTCGAACAGATTGCGCACACCAGCGGTCAGGGTCACATTCTTGGTGGCGGCAACCGTTCCGAAAGCGTCAAAGGTGGTATAGGACGGCACTTTGTTCTCTTCATCCTGGTCCAGGTAGCCAGACTTGTAATGAGCCGACATGCCGGCACTGAAGATACCGCTGTTCCAGTTCACGCTGGCCGTATGCTGCCAGCGGAAGATCGGACCGGAGCCGGAGAAGACACCCACATTCTGTTTCCATTTACCGCCTTCGGCACTTTGATAATCGTACTTGTTGACGTAAGTGCTGTTGGTGATCAGGGCGAAAGTGCCGAAGTCGCTGGTGCGCAAACGGTAGTTGACGCTCAAGTCGAGGCCGCGGGTCTTCACGCCACCCAGGTTCTGGGTACGCAGGTCGACATAGCCGCAAGTGGCCGGATTCGGGCATTGTGAACCGTCGGTAGCCAGGTTGCCGTTCGCCGTGCGGTGGTACACGGCAGCGTAGGTAACCGGGTCGCCAAACACATCGTCTTCCTGCAGGGCACCGATCGAATGGTCGAGCTTGATATCCCAGTAATCGATACCAATGCTCAGGTTGGCGATGGGTTCGAGTACGACACCCACGGTAATGTTGCGCGACTCTTCAGGCGACAGCTTTTTATTGCCGCCAAACAAGGCCTGGAACTGCTGTTTGCAATTCGTTGCCTTGGGCTTGCCAGGCAATGGCGTGCCATCCGGGCAATTGATCGGATCATCACGCTGACTGGTATTGGTGTACGTTTGCGAAGAATTGATCTCATACAGCGATGGCGCGCGGAAACCGGTCGAATACGAACCGCGGAACAGCACTTCTTTTGTCGGCTGGAAGCGGAACCCAACTTTCGGATTGGTCGTATTGCCGAAATCGCTGTAACGGTCATAGCGCACGGCGGCGGTCACGTCCAGTGTCTTGAGGATAGGCACGTTCAATTCGGCGTACACGGCTTGCGTGGTGCGCGAACCTTCATCATGCGTTTCCGGATCAATACCGGTACTGGCAACGACCTTGGCGGCATATTCCGAATTGGCGGTGCTGAGGAATTTCTCATGTCCCACTTGCGCACCCACGGCCAGAGCGGCAGCGCGACCAGCACCCATCCAGTCACCGAGTTCGCGGCTTGCATTGAAGTCGGCGACCTTGGTCGTGCCCTTGGCATTACGAACATTGCCGTTCAATGCAGCACTTTCGATCAAGGCCATGCCGGCCGCATCTTGCTCGCCAAATGGATTGATGATGCCGTTCAAGACACCTTTCGTGATAATGCCGCCATCGCTGTAGCCCATCAGATTCACAGCGACCTTGTTTTCATTGAAGGTCAGCGCCGCGTTGTAATCCCAGCCAGCGAGGTTGCCATTCAAGCCAGCGACGAGACGCTGTTGCTTGTTGATATTTTCATCAGCGCGCGAACCGTTCGGCAAATCGCGCCATTTGACGTTCACGAAGCCAGGCTTGACGCCGGCAGGCATGAAGTTGGGATCGACGTAATTGGCATTGAGCGGAATGTTCGGCGTGAAATTGCCATTGCCCGGGTAGAACGGATTTGGCGAGCCATCGAGGCGCGTGCGGTTCTGGCGCAGGCCACCATACGGTACAGGGGCGATGGCGCTGTAGACCTTGCTTTCGCTGTTCAGGTATTCAAGGCTGATCTCGTGATTCGCGTTCAGCTTCAAGACGCCTTTGAGCAAGCCGGTCGTGCGCTTGCTTTTCGGTACATAGTCCACGAAGTTCGAGGTCGACATATTGCAGCTGGTACCATCGCCACTAGGTACGAGGAAGGTGCCGGCAGCGCAGCTAGGCGCGGTCGGATTGCCAGTCTGGTCGTCCTGATAGTAATTGGCGGGACTGGTGGTCGGCGAAATGCCACCTGGATAGCGCTTGTTGTAATTGCGCTGGGTACCGGTAATGGCACGCTGGCTCTGGGTATCGAGCATACCGAAAATATTGAAGCCATCTTTATCCAGGTCGCCATAGCCGAAACCGACATTCGCATTCTTGGAGAAGCCACCCGATTGTTCCGGCATATCGCCACCGATGCTGACGATGCCGCCCTGGAAGTCCTTGCGCGTGATGAAGTTAATCACGCCACCGACGGCATCGCTGCCGTACAGCGACGACGCGCCATCGCGCAACACTTCGACGCGTTCGAGCGCGGCAAACGGGATCATGTTCAAGTCGGGCGCCGAGCTGTCGAGCGCATTGTTGGCCATGCGCCGGCCATTCAGCAAGACGAGAGTCTTGTTCGCGCCAATACCGCGCAAGTCGGCGAACGACGCGCCGCCGGTACCCAGTCCGACGACCTGACTGGTGCCTTGCGAAGCCTGCGAAGCGCTCAGGTTCGACATGACTTGCTCGATGGTGGTAATACCCTGTTTTTTCAGGTCATCCATTTTAATAATGGTGATCGGCACCGAGGTTTCACCATCGATCCGCTTGATGGCGGAGCCGGTGACTTCAACACGCTGCATGGGTGCATCGTTCTGTTGTGCCATGGCTGGCTGGGCCAGCATGGTCAGGCCAGCGACGACAGCGCTCCCCGTAAACATCAAACGCAAAGAACGAGACAAGACTGTTTCCATCATCATTGCAAACTCCCTTTGATATAGTTTTATGTTGCATTATTATCATGTAAACTCGGCGCCACTGAACTACGGATGCGGCGCTCCGTGCAGGGCGGCTATCTGCTCATTAACATTCTTATCGCTATGAAAACCGTATTCAGGCTTCCGCCAAAGGGTTTCCCGAATTTAATGAATGATGCATGGCCGCCGTGCCACTACCGGTTAAAGGCCCAGCTGCCATCGGCAAACTGAACCTTAATGAGCCATCAAAACACGCGGAATTGGAAGGTGTCAACGATGTACTGAGCGCAGGAATAAAAAACAACAATTTATAATTCAGTAATACTGTTTTGCACAATGATGGTGTACGGTATGCACCAGGAATCAGCGTCGCTGCACTATGTCGGTGAGGTTTTTTCACGCCTGCGGAGAGGCCAGCGGCAGTCTGATCTGTATATGACAGCCGGGAACGCAATCGATGGCGCACACCTGGCCACCCAGTTGTTGCACGATGGTGTAGACGATATGCATGCCCAGGCCGGAGCCGCCCTGGCCCCGCTTGGTGGTGAAGAACGGTTCAAACATATGCTCGCGCACGGCGGGCGCCAGGCCGACGCCATCGTCGGAAAACTCCAGCAGCAGCCAGCGCAAGGCCGCATCATCCGCGTCCGCCTCGATGCGCGCGCGTATCGTGATGCGCCCCGGCCCGCCCTGCGGATAGCCGTGGCGGGCGCTGTTCATCAGCAGGTTCGAGAGGATTTGCGACAATTTCCCGGCCGCCAGGCGCACATGGCAATCGGGCGCGATATCGAGTTCCACGCCCAGCGCCGCCTTGCGCAGTTCCGGACTGTGCGCCGACACCAGCCCGTGCACATAGTCGTGCAGCGCCAGGTCGGCCACGTATTCGCTGACCTGGTCCACGGCCAGCTGCTTGAAATTGCCGATCAGGTCGGCCGCGCGCGCCAGGTTGCGCTCGATCAAGGCCGCCGCGCCTTTGAGCGATTCGGCAATGTCGATCAGTTCGGCGCGGCTGACCTTGGCGCCGCCCAGCAGCTGCACCAGCTGGTCGGCATAGCTGCCCATGCTCGACGCCGCCGTCAGCGCCACGCCGATAGGCGTGTTGACTTCATGCGAGACACCCGCCACCAGCGAACCGAGGGCCGCCATCTGTTCCTGCTCGATCAGGTTCGCTTGCGCCACCAGCAGCGATTCGGTACGCACGCGCACGATTTCCTCCAGCTGCTGCGTGCGCTCCTGGTGCTGCAGCTCGGCCGCGCCGCGGGCCGAAAAGATCGACAACAGCAGCAAGGCCAGCAAGCGCTTGTTTTCATCGATGGGACGCGTGTCGATGGCCGACAGAATGCCCAGGGTCTTGCCTTCGGTATCGATCAGCGGCATGCCGACATAGCTTTCCGCCTGCATGTCGACCAGCAGGCTATCGAATGGAAAGCGACGCTGGATATCGCTGCCATGAAAACACATGCTCTGGCAGCTTACGTCCTGGCAAGGCGTGTGCTGCAGGCTGTATTCGATATTCGGCTGGTAGCCGTCGCCGCCCCACAGGGCCAGCGTGCGGATGCCTTCGCTGCCATCGTCCATGTGCACCAGGCGTCCGGCGATCACATAGTGCACGTCGAGCGCTTCGGCCAGGTCCTTGACGAGGATGCGCAGGAAGTCGTCGCCACGGGCGCGCGCCGTCGAGGCCGTAATCGAGCGCAGGGCCGCTTCCGCCAAGGTGCGTCGCTGCTCGGGATCGAACAGGGGTTCTTGCGAATTCACATCAAACAACGGAATACTCATGAATGCTCCTGCGCAGCATTGGAAGCGCCAGCCAACCTGCCGGCGTGGCACCCCTCAGCCATGGCCCGCCCGAGCGGACCTGCCGCGATTGTACCCCTGGCTATTGTTTAATAATACAGATACGCAGGAATTTTTTATAGCCAGCCGGAACGCTTGAACAAGTAATACATATAACCGCAGACACAGCTCATCAGTCCCACGGCCACGGGATAGCCGTATTGCCAGTCCAGCTCCGGCATGAACTTGAAGTTCATGCCCCACACGCCGGCAAACGCGGTGAATACGGCGAAAATAGCCGCCCAGGCCGCCAACTGCTTGTTCACTTCGCTCTCGTCGATGGCCACCATCGACAGATTCACCTGGATGGCCGTGCTGATGGTGTCGCGGATGGTGTCGAGCGTGCCGTTGATGCGCGCCAGATGATCGTGCACGTCGCGGAAATACTCCTGGGTATCGTGGCACAACGGCGGCACCCTCCCTCCGTGCAGCTTGCCCACCGCTTCCATCAGGGGCGCCACCACGTGGCGCAAGACCATGACTTTGCGTTTCAATTGATACAGCCGTTCGATATTGTCGCGCTCGGTGCCCCGGTCGAAGATGCGGTCCTCGATCAGTTCCAGCTCCGATTCCAGCGCATCGAGCACGGGAAAGTAACGGTCGACGACGGCGTCCATCAGCGCGTACAGCACGAAGGCCGAGCCCTGGCGCAGCAAGTGTGGTTCGCGCTCGGCGCGCGCGCGCACGCCAAGAAAACCTTGCGAGCTGTTGCTGCGTGACGAGAGCACGTAATTGGCACCGACAAAGATGTCGACTTCACCCATGACCAGTTCGTTCTCGACCATTTCCACGGTTTTCACCACGGCAAACAGGGAGTCGCCATACTCCTCGATCTTCGGACGCTGGTGTCCGCGCTGCGCGTCTTCCACCGCCAGTTCATGCAGGCAAAATTCGTGCTGCATCTGTTTCAGCTCGTCCGGCGTGGCGTCGAGCAGGGCTACCCAGACGAAACAGTCGGGGCGCTCGACGTAATCGCTGATATCGTCAATCGGCAAGTCGGCCAGTTTTTTGCCATCCTGATAGGCCACGCAGTTAATCAGCATACAGTTCCACAATGAAAGTTAAGACCGGACGAAACAGCCCGGCAGGCGCCAGCTTACCTTATCGCCTGCTGTGGGTGTTGTGGGTGTTGTGGCGTGCAAGAAACGCCGGGAGGGAATGCGGACGGGACAGACGTCCCGTCCGGAAGATAGATCAATCGTCTTTGGCGCCGTCGATGCCCAGTTCGGAGATCTTGCGGGTGATGGTGTTGCGGCCGATGCCCAGGCGCACGGCGGCGTCGTTCTTGCGCCCGTGCGTATGCTTGAGCGCCGTCTTGATCAGGGCCGACTCGAATTGCCGTCCCAGCACGGCCATGACTTCCTGCTGCCCGGCGCCCAGCATGCCGGCCGCCTGTAATTCCAGCAGGCCGATCCAGCCCGGCGGCGCACCGGTGGCAGGCGCGGCCGCTTCGAAGACCTGGCCGCCATGCGGATGAGCCACGGCCGGCGTCGGCGCTTCGCCCGCCGCTGCAGTGGCCGCGCCATCGCTCTGCCCCTGCGTCAATTCCAGCGGCAAGTCCTTGATTTCCACCGTCTGGCCCGGCGCCATCACGGTGATCCAGTTGCACAGGTTTTCCAGCTGGCGCACATTGCCGGGCAAATCGAGGCCGCTGAGAAATTGCATCGTCGGTTCGCTCATGCGCTTGGCTTCCACGCCCAGCTGGCGCGCGCTTTGCACCAGAAAGTGGCGCACCAGGATGGGGATATCCTCGCGCCGCTCCCGCAAACTGGGCAGGCGTAAACGGATCACGTTCAGGCGGTGATACAAGTCTTCACGGAACAGGCCGTCGCGCACGCGCTGCTCGAGGTTCTGGTGCGTGGCCGTAATGACGCGCACGTTGGCCTTCATCGGCTGGTGCCCGCCGACGCGATAGAAATGGCCATCGGACAGCACGCGCAGCAAGCGCGTCTGCAAGTCGAACGGCATGTCGCCGATTTCATCAAGGAACAAAGTGCCGTTCTCGGCTTGCTCGAAGCGGCCCCGGCGCGTCGTCTGAGCGCCCGTAAATGCCCCGCGTTCATGGCCGAACAATTCGGACTCCAGCAAATCCTTCGGGATCGCCGCCGTATTCAGGGCAATGAAGGGCTGCGCCGCGCGCGGACTGTGCTTGTGCAGCGCACGCGCCACGAGCTCCTTGCCGGAACCCGATTCGCCCGTGATGAGCACCGTCACATTCGATTGCGACAGACGGCCGATGGCGCGGAAGACTTCCTGCATGGCCGGCGCCTGGCCGAGGATTTCCGGCGTTTCCGACGGGCCCGATTCGACGCTGGTCTCGCGCAGGCTCTCTTCCAGCGCGCGGCGGATCAGCTCGACAGCCTTGTCGATGTCAAACGGTTTGGCCAGGTATTCGAAGGCGCCGCCCTGGAAGGCCGCGACGGCCGAATCGAGGTCGGAAAAGGCCGTGATGATGATGACCGGCAAGCCGGGAAAGCGCGACTTGACCGTCTGCAGCAATTCCAGGCCGGAGGCGCCCGGCATGCGGATATCAGACACGAGCACTTGCGGCGTGTCAAATTCCAGTGCCGCGATGGCGTCGCGCGCATTGGCAAAACTCTTGGTGGCGAGGTTTTCCCGCGCCAGGGCTTTTTCCAGCACCCAGCGGATTGATTCGTCGTCGTCAACTATCCAGATTGGCTTCATTAGTGTGTGCGTCCCGCAATGGATTTCATGGGTGGGATACTTCCTCGCTTATGGCAAGGGGAGAACGATCCTGAAATCGGTGTATCCAGGCCGGCTTTCGCACTCGATCACACCCAGGTGCTGTTGCACGAAGGTTTGCGCCAAGGTCAGTCCCAGCCCGCTGCCGCCATCCCTGCCCGACACCAGCGGGTAGAAAATCCGGTCACGGATCTGGGGTGCGATGCCCGGTCCATTGTCAATGATATGCAAGTCTAATGCCAGGTTGTAGCGGACCTTGGCGAGCGTCACCTGGCGCGCCACGCGCGTCTTGAAAATCAGCTCCGCATCGCCCGCTTCGATGCGCTCGGCCAGCGCCTGCGCCGCGTTGTGCGCGATGTTGAGCACGGTCTGTATCAATTGCTCCTTGTCGCCGCGAAACTCGGGAATCGACGCATCATAATCGCGCGAAATGGTCAGGCCGCTGGGAAACTCGGCCAGGATCAGGCTGCGCACGCGCTCGCACACTTCGTGGATATTCACGTCGCCCACGATGTGCGGGCGGCGGTGCGGCGCCAGCAGGCGGTCGACCAGGGTTTGCAGGCGATCCGCTTCCTTGATGATGACTTGCGTGTATTCGCGCAGCTCGCTCAGGTGCAGGGCCGGCAGTTCCAGCTCCAGCAGCTGCGCCGCGCCGCGGATGCCGCCCAGCGGGTTCTTGATTTCATGTGCCAGGTTGCGGATCAGCTCCTTGTTGACCTGGCTCTGATCGAGGATGCGCTCCTCGCGGTCGAGTTTTAATTGCTGCACGTTTTCGCGCAGCTCGATCAGCACGCCGTCGCGTGGCGCGTCGAGCGCGCTGACGATGCTGTGCACGCGCAGCGGCTCGCGCCCCAGGCGTTCCAGGCTCAGGTCCTGGCGCAAATCGGAAAACTTGTGTTCCAGCGCCTGCGCGCAAATCCCGGCCAGCTCCTCGGGGTTGAGGAACAGCGCCGTCAGCTTTTGCCGCGACAGGGCCTTCAATGAGCTTTCCAGCAGGTTTTCCGCCGCCGCGTTGGCATAGCTGATGCGGCCGTCGCCGTCGAGCAGGATCACGGCCGAAGCGAGCAAATCAAGACCGGCCAGGTGGGCGGGACGGCTGGAATGGTTGTCTATTGTCATGTACTTTACCGAATATTCGCAATCTCGCGTTTCAGGGCCTCGACGTTCTGCTGGGTCCGGTTGATATTCTCTTTCAACTGCGCCGCTCTTTCCTGATACTTGGCATAGTTGCGTTCATTGCCCTGGCGTTCAGGCTGGCCCTCGTTGAACTCCAGGCGCTGGGCCGCCAGTTTCTGCTCTTCGCTGCGCAATTCGTCCTGCAGGATCTGGCGCCGGTCCAGGTCGCGCGCCCGTTGCTCGGCGCCATCGACCTTGGGAAACGCGCCAGCGGCAGGCACCGCCGTGGCCACCGCCTGCGTGGCGGGCCGCGCAGGCGCACCGGCCAGCGGCGCCGTCTTGCGTGGCGGCTCCGTCATGGCGCCCGGTAAATCGAGCAGCTGGCAATGCGCGCCAGCCCGCTTGTCCGTGTACGTCTTGTGTCCTTGCGCATCGGCGCACACATACAGCTGCCCGTGCGCCTGTGCCGCCGCGCCCAGCAATCCTGCCATCAGCGCCATTCTGTAATGCTTGGTCAATCTTCACTCCTGTCGGCTCGTGCCGCATCGTTCCTGGGCCGACTATACAACACCGCCCAGTGGCGCCATAACAAAAAACGCGGGCAAGACCATCGCCTCACCCGCGTTTTTTATTCACTACCGGCAAGTTGCCGGCATGGCGCCATTACAGCGAGTAGTACATGTCGAACTCGGCAGGATGCGTGGTCATGCGCATGCGCTGCACGTCCTGCATTTTCAGTTCCAGGTAAGCGTCGATCATGGAATCGCTGAACACGCCGCCACGGGTCAGGAACTCGCGGTCCTTGTCCAGGGCTTCCAGTGCTTCTTCCAGCGAAGCGCACACGGTCGGGATCAGCGCGTCTTCTTCTGGCGGCAGATGGTACAGATCTTTCGAGGCGGCTTCGCCCGGATGGATCTTGTTGGCAACGCCGTCCAGGCCAGCCATCAGCAGTGCGGCGAAGCACAGGTACGGGTTCGCCAGTGGATCCGGGAAGCGCGCTTCCACGCGGCGGCCTTTTGGATTGGCCACGTGCGGAATACGGATCGAGGCGGAACGGTTTTTCGCCGAGTACGCCAGTTTCACTGGAGCTTCGTAGCCTGGTACCAGACGCTTGTACGAGTTGGTGCCCGGATTGGTGATCGCGTTCAGTGCCTTGGCGTGCTTGATGATGCCGCCGATGTAGTACAGGGCGAAATCGGACAGGCCGGCATAGCCGTCGCCAGCGAACAGGTTTTTGCCATCTTTCCATACGGATTGATGCACGTGCATGCCCGAACCGTTGTCGCCAACGATAGGTTTCGGCATGAAGGTGGCGGTCTTGCCATAGCTGTGCGCTACGTTCCACACCACGTATTTCAGGTTTTGCGTCCAGTCGGCGCGCTCGACCAGGGTCGAGAAGCGGGTACCGATTTCATTCTGGCCTGCGCCAGCGACTTCGTGATGATGTACCTCAACCGGGATGCCCAAGGACTCCAGGATCAGGCACATTTCCGAACGCATGTCCTGGAAGCTGTCTACTGGTGGCACTGGGAAGTAGCCGCCCTTGACGGTAGGACGGTGGCCGCTGTTGCCGCCTTCGATGTCCTTGCCGGTCGACCACGAACCTTCGTCCGAACCGATCTTGACGAAGCAGCCCGACATGTCGATCTTCCAGCGCACGCTGTCGAAGATGAAGAATTCTGGCTCAGGGCCGAAGTAGGCGGTGTCGCCCATGCCCGACGATTTCAGGTAGGCTTCGGCGCGTTTCGCGATCGAGCGCGGGTCGCGGTCATAGCCCTTGCCGTCCGACGGTTCGATCACGTCGCACTGCATGAACAGGGTCGTTTCTTCCATGAACGGGTCGATATTGGCCGTGTTTGGATCCGGCAGCAAGATCATGTCGGACGCTTCGATGCCTTTCCAGCCAGCGATCGAAGAACCGTCAAAGGCGTGGCCCGACTCGAATTTGTCCATGTCGAAGTGCGACACGGGAACCGTCACGTGCTGCTCTTTACCACGGGTATCAGCAAAGCGGAAATCAACGAATTTGACTTCGTTTTCTTCTACCATCTTCAAGACTTCTGCGGCTGTCATTGCCATGCGTATCTCCTAAATGAATGTGGGGTGAGCCGACCTTAATGCGTCTGGGCTGATGAAGCGAAGCAAACATTGCGTGCCACCAAAACTCATAAGGATCATAGCAGATTCCATGCCAGCTTCAGAAGCGCCCTGGCGCCAACAACAAAATGACTGCCATCCCTGTGAAAGTTTTCCTGCCCGCGATTTTCCTGCTGAGTTTGAGTCATTCAAGAATGCACTATGCAAGTGCAAAAAATGAATAACGCACCATTATCGTGCATTTTATGCGCATTTCTAAAAAATGCCTTCTTGTGGTGCATCCACCGCGCAGCGTGACTTCCCATTTGCGGGGCGCGGACGGCGCACTATAATCGACCACACCACCCCACTTTCATCGAGGACGCCATGACTACCGCCGCCGACATCCTGACCACCGCCCGCAGCCGGGCCAATGAAGGTACGCCGTATGCCGGCGCCGTCACGCCGCAGGAAGCGTATGACTTGCTGCAAGGCGATGCCGCTGCCAAGCTCATCGATGTGCGCACGAATGCCGAGCGCGACTGGGTCGGCCGGGTCGACATCGCCGATACCCAGCATGGTGCGGTGCAATGGGCCACGTATCCGGGCGGCGTACAAAATCCCGACTTCCTCGCGCAACTGGCTGCCCAGGCCGGCAAAGACGAGGTGCTGCTGTTCCTGTGCCGCTCCGGCGTGCGTTCACGCCATGCGGCCAAGCTGGCGACCGAGCACGGCTACGTGAACTGCTTCGACATCCTCGAAGGTTTTGAGGGCGACAAGGATGCCGACGGCCACCGCAAGCAGATCGGCGGCTGGTGCAAGGCGGGGCTGCCGTGGCTGGGCGCCTGAAACCAGGAGTAACGGAACAGCTGCCGATGACGGCCATGCATCGGCCAGAGGCAAGTCCCGCCCTGGCTTGATGCTTCAGGCTGGCTCACCCGCCTCTGGATGTTCGCCCATCAAGGTCAAGATGCGCTTGCGCACGAAATTGATGTGGCTGCGCAAGCCGTACAAGCCATCGGCAAACGACAGGGGAATCGAGATCTGGTTGACCATTTCCTCGATCTGGTCGAGCCGCGTCAATTGCGCAGCATACACTTGCGCGCGCTGCTCTGGCGGCACATCTTCCAGCGCCTGTTCCACCGTGCGCAGTTGGCCATACCAGCGGTACACGCGCGAGCGGATACGCCACACGTACAGCGGCGGCACCACGCGCGACAGCGGCAATATCAAGGCGCCGAGCGCCACCACCAGCACCCACATGCGGTCGAAGAAATTGGCCAGCCAAAAACTCATATAGCGCTGCAGCACGGGCGCGCCATCCTTGTAGAACTTCAGCGCTTCGGGTGCGACGGGAATTTCCGTGTAGCGCGCGGACGGGAACTGCCCCTGTTGCTGGAACCAGCCCGTGCCGCCGTGAATACTGGCCGCCGCCTGCACGAACAGGTCGACCAGGGCCGGATGCAAGTCTTCGCGCGCGACCAGGGTGGCGGTCGGTGCGATCAGGTGGTAATCCTGCGCGGGGATGTTACGCCCCAGGTCGACGATACCGCGTGGCAAGACCACATGCGTGAGGAAAGGCAGGCGCCGCGTGTACGCCTCCGCTTGCGAAAAATCAAACAGCTTGATGCCCGGCGTTTGCAGCAGCATCTGGATCAGTGGCGCTTCCGGCGCCGAGCTGAACACGAGACCATCGATGCGCCCTTCCAGCAGCTCCACCGTGGCCGGCGTGTTCTGCAAGTCGCTCACCGTCAGCTCGTTCGCTTCCACGCCATTGACGGACAGCAACTGCCGGAACAGGCTGGGCACGCCCGTGCCTTCCGGTCCCAGGTTGATCTTCATGCCTTTCAATTGCGTCAGTTCCGTCACCGCCTTGTCTTCGCGCAGGAACAGCCAGACGGGTTCCGTAAACAGGCTGCCCAGCGAAATGAGGCCATGGCGCTCGGCATCGGCATGCTCCGTCGAGCCGCTTTGCACGAAGGCGATATCGGTCTTGCCGCTATTGAGGTGCTGCAGGTTTTCCTGCGAGCCCAGCGACGGCTGCAAGGTCACCTTGATGCCGTGCCTGGCCAGCGTGGCTGCGTATTTCTTGCCGAATTCTTCGTACGCGCTATTGTCCTGCCCCGTCGACAGGCTCACCTGGCGCGGCGGCGCCGGGTCGACCAGCCAGTAGGCGAGCGCGCAAAACGCGCCAACCAGCAACAAGGTGGGACCGGCGGTGGCGAGAAAATCGCGCACGGAAAAGCGGCTGAACGCGAGGATTTTGGACATGTGGTGGCGCATAGGTTTCATGGGTGGCTACGATGCCAAGAAAACCTCAACTATGCAAGGCACTTTCACCGGCGCGGCATGGCCAAATCCGCTACAGTGGCAAATCGATCCCTGCCCTACGGAGCCCCGCATGCTGAAAATTCTTGGAAAAGCCGCCTCGATCAATGTCCGCAAAGTCCTGTGGACGTGCGAGGAACTCGATCTGCCGTACGAACGCGAAGACTGGGGCAGCGGCTTCCGCGCCACGGACGACGCCGCCTTCCTGGCCCTGAATCCGAACGCCATGGTGCCCGTGCTGGTTGACGGCGGCCTGGTGCTGTGGGAATCGAACACGATATGCCGCTACCTGTGCGCCCAGGCGGGCCGCGACGACTTGCTGCCAAGCACGCCCCGCGCCCGCGCGGAAGTGGAAAAATGGATGGACTGGCAAATGGGCGACCTTAACAACAGCTGGCGCTACGCCTTCCTGTCGCTGGTGCGCCACAGCCCCGCACACCAGGATGCGGCGCAGCTGGCGGCCGGCATTGCCGGATGGAACAAGATGATGGGTATCCTGGAACAGCAGCTGCAGCGTACGGGCGCCTTCGTCTGCGGCGAAGCCTTCAGCCTGGCGGATATCGTGCTGTGCCTGTCCGTCAAGCGCTGGCTGATGGCGCCGATGCAACGCCCCGACTACCCTGCCATCGCCGCCTACCATGCGCGCCTGGCAGATAAAACCGCCGTGTTTGCCGGCTAATCGAGCTCGATTGCCTCGACCGTGCCGCCGATGACGTAGCAATCGCCATCGCGGCGCACTTCGTCCAGTGTCGCGGGATCATCGTGCGTATAGGTGCCGTCGACATCGACGCACCAGACGTCGCCGAAACGCAGCAACTTCACGCCGCAGCAAATGCGGTTGATGAAGTTGCCTGGTGTCCTGAGCAGCACTTCGCGCACCGCGCCCACCGTGATGGCGACCTGGCGCCAGACATTGCCGTCCAGCGCATGATTTCTTGCATACAAGACGATGCGCACGGCTTGCACGCCCCCGGGCTGATACAGTTGTTCGATGGAAACGAGCGCGCCATCGTCAAAGCGGTGATATTGCTGAAAAATCTGCTGCGTCTTGTCCAATTGCACTCCCTCAAAAAAAAACCGGCCCGTGAAGGCCGGCTTTCAGCTGCAACAATACCTTAATTCGTGCACTGCTTGGCCACGCCTTCGGCCGGCGCGGGCGCCTCGATCAGCGGCATCAGGCTCGGCGCCAGCGACACCAGCAGTTGCACGGGCAAGGCGCTGGTGAAATCGTAGTTTTTCGATTCCGGTCCGCGCACATACGCCGTCATGCTGCCATAGAAGCGCTCGCCGATATTGAAGACGAACGTGGCCGAACGGTTCACATAGCGCGACTCGATCAGGCGGCCGCCAGCGCCATACACGTCGAAACGCTGGTCGCCCGTGCCCGTCTTGCCGCCCATGGGAATGGGCACGCCGTCGGCGCCGACAAACGCCGTCCTGGCTCGCTTGGCCGTGCCATCCGACACCACTTCGCGGATGGCCTTGGCCACGGCTTTCGCCACGTCCGGCGACAGCACTTGCTCCGCTTCCACCTTCGTGCCCCGCTTGACCATGGTGTCGTACGGCGTATTGGCGGCGAAATGCATGGAATCGATGCGCACGCTCGGTTTGCGCACACCATCGTTGATGATGATGCCCATCAACTCGGCCAGCGCGGCGGGACGGTCGGCCGACGCGCCCAGGGTCGTCGCATACGACGGCACCAGCGAATCGAACGGGTAGCCCATCTTCTTCCACTGGCGGTGGATTTCCAGGAACCCCTCCACTTCCAGCAAGTTGGCGATACGGCGGTCCTGCGCATGCTTGCGGTGCGTATTGAACAGCCATTTATAGACTTCCTGGCGTTCCTTCTCGCTGGCCGCCACCATCTGCGACAGGGTGGAGCCTTCGTGCTGGCGCAGATACGCCACCATCCACAGTTCCAGCGGATGCACATTGGCCAGATAACCGCGGTCGGCCAAGGACCAGTTTTCCATCGCGTACTGCTGGTACAACTTGGCGACGCGCTCGGGCGGCACTTCATTTTGCGATGGCAGGTTGGCGTTGAGGAAATCGCCGAATTCCGCCACCGTGCCTTTCGGATTGATGGTACGGAAGATATTTGCCAGGCGCACGGGCGTCGGGCGGATGCTGGCCAACAAAATCTTTTCCTGCTCGTCGACGCTCTTGCCGCGGTACTTCTGATAGAAGCGGTGCAGGAATTCACGCCCTTCCTTGTCAGCAAAACGGCTCAGGTACTGGGCCCGGCGCGGATCGTCCGCGTCCGCCAGCAGGGAGGCCGAGGAATCGGGACGCGAGAACATGTAGTAGCGGGCCACGTCGCGCATCAGCCGCACGAACACCAGGTTGGTCGACTGGCGCAGCGCCTGCTGCACCGTCATGATGCGGCTGTCGTCAAGCTTGGAGAAGTTGCCGAAATGATGCAAGCCGCCGCCCGTGAAGAAGCCTTCACCCGGATTGCCCGAATACTGGCGTTGCATGGCGGCCGCCAGCATGGCGGGCAAGTTGCGCGCCTCGCCCAGCGGCACTGGTTTCAAGTAGGCAATAGCCCACTGCGACAGCATGTCCTTCGGATCGACGGCAATCTTGCCCAGCTCGGCGGCGCCCATGCCGCTGTAGCGCTGGTGCAACTGGTCGATGATGTCCAGATACGTGACCAGGGTGCGCAGCTTGGCCGTCGAACCGAGGTCCAGCTTGGCGCCCTCGTTGATGTCGAGCGGCTGGTCAAAATTATCCGTTTGCACGCGCAACAAGTTGGCTTGATCGCCCTTTTGCAGCAGGGTAAAACTGTAGACCACGTTGGCCGGGTCGCCATTGCCCAGCATGCCCTTGCCCGTCAGCCCGGCCGCTTTCGCCACTTCCGGGTCGCGCAGCTCGCGCAAGACCTTGGTAACGGCGTTTTGCGCCTGCGCGTCGAGCGTGCTGACCACTTTCAGGTCCAGGCGGTCGAGGTTGTACAGGCGCGGGTCGCCGAGCATGCTGGCCAAATGGTTGCGCACGGCATTCGAGGCCTTGCGCGTGACGAACGAGGTCGATGCTTCCGATTGCACGCCCGAGGCCGACGACGGGCGCAGCTTCTGGGCGATGGCCGCATCGCGCAGCTGCGGCGAAATCACGCCCGCTTGCGCCAGCAGGCGCAGATGGCTGTTGGTCAATTCTTCCAGGTCGGCGCCGCCGGCCACCAGGTAATGCGAAGGACGGCGCTGCGCGATCAGCAAGCTCAGCGCCTGCTTGTAGGCCAGCGCACTGTCCGGCTGGTCCATATTACCCTTGAGCAAAGTTTTCACCTCGGCAAACGGCCGGCCATACCAGACCCACATGCCGTCGCCAATGCCGTTGACTTCGCCAAAGCCGCTCTTGGCCGACAGCGGCACGGTATTGAGGTAATTGACGACGATCTTGCGCCGCGCTTCCATGGTGTTTTCGCCATCCTGGTACGAGCGCAGGCTGGCCGAAATCATCTGCAGCAATTTATCCTGCATGGAACTGGTGCGGCCGTCTTCCGAGTGGCGGTATTTTTCGATCTGCGTGGCCAGGGTGCTGCCGCCACCACCGCGGTGGCCGCCGAACAGGTTCAGCGCCTTGTCGAAGACGGCCTTGCTCAGGCGGTCCCATTCCACGGCCGGGTTACGCTCGGGCGTGCCCGGATCGAGCAATTCGCGGTTTTCGATGAACAGCAGGCTTTGCACCAGCGCGGGCGGCGCGTCGGCAAAGCCGTCGAACATGCGCTCGGGATAGCTGGCCGCGAACAGGGGCGCGGCGCGGCAATCGAGGATGGTCAGTCCGGCGCGGTTTTTCTCGTGATACGTGGCAAAGATGCCCCGGTCGACCAGCTCCACCATCTTCGGCGACATGCGCGCCTGCGCCGTGACGGCATAGTCGCGCGCATTCAGCTTGGTGATGAAGTCAGGCAGGCTGGCATAGCCGAGGCGCTCGTCATACGGGCCGTGCTGCGGATAGCGGATGGCGCCCGCTGGCGCGGGGCCAGGCTCGACCTTGAACGTCAGCTGGCGGTCCAGACGCGTGAAAAACTCGGCCTGCAGGGCCGAGGTGCGCACTTCGCGCATGACGAACCAGGCCACGCCGGCGATCAGCGCCAGCACGATGATGGCAAAGATCGGCCAGATGCGCGAACGGCGCTTCTTCGGCGGGCTCGCCGGCGGCGGTGCCTCGGCAGCTGGATCAGAGGGTGGCCGCTCTTGCGCGGCCAGGTTGACGCCTGTGTCTTTCATGGGATGCGGGGGTAAGGTTGGGTTTGGACGGCGCGGAAAATACGGTAGCAATACCGCTCCGCGCAGGATAAGACGAGGGCCGGCCGGGGCCGGTCACTACAGAGCTTGCTTAACATGATGTCCATACCGGTGAATCAAAAAAACACGCTGCTGCACAGGCAGGCAACCCCGCGTTTGACACGCCAGGTTCCTGTTCACCATTCCACCACATCGGCATCAAAACGACTGGCGAGCGCACACAAAAATCTTGCTTCATCGAAGATTTTCGCAAAAAAACAACGTCTGGGAACGTACGCTTGCGTACTAAGATGCAAGGCGGACTGGACGCCGGCGAAAAAGCCGCCGGCGGCCGGGCTGGCAGCAGCTCAGATGGTGGTGTATTCCGCCTGCAGGGCATCGAGCGCGGCGCGCATGTCCGCAAAGGCAGCCGCCGCTTGCGCGGGTTCGCCCTTCACGCCCAGTTCGATATGCCGGCGCGTCTGCGCATCACCCACGCTGGGCAGGCTGAACACCTTGATCAGCGGAAACTCCGCTTCCAGGCGCACCATCAGCGGCGTCAGCAGGGATTCGGCCGTTTCGTACACGAGCAAGGCATGTTCCGCATGCGGCACCTGGTTGAACAAATGGCTGTAATGCGTGTCGAGCACCCATTCGATCATGGGCCAGGACATGACGGGAAAGCCCGGCACGAAATAATGCTCGCGCACGGCAAAGCCGGCAATCTTGTTGTACGGATTCGGAATCAGTTCGGCGCCTTCGACAAATTCCGCCATTTTCAGGCGGTGCAGGTTTTCCGGCGAGTTCAAGTCGGCCGGCACGCCCGCCTCTGCTCCCATTTCCGTGATGCGCTGCTGGATATTGACCTTGCCTTGCGGATGCAGTACCAGCGGCAAGCCCAGCGCATCGGCAGCCGCCTGGCGCGTATGGTCGTCCGGCGTGGCGCCGATGCCGCCAAAGCTGAAAACGATGTCGCCGCTGGCAAAGCTGCGCTTGAGCAAGGCGACCAGGCGGGCCGGTTCGTCGCCCACGTATTCCGCCCAGCTCAGCTGCAAGCCACGCTGCTTGAGCATGCTCACTACTTTCGGGAAATGCTGGTCAGTGCGCTTGCCTGACAGGATTTCGTCGCCGATGATGATCAATCCGATAGCCATGGAACTTCCTCGTTCGATTCGATTAGTGAAGGTCAGGCGTCCGCCGGCGCCACGTCGGTCATGCCGCGTACGCCCCGCAAACGCGATAGTGCTTCCAGGCAGTAATACTGGAACCACAGACCCGTAAAGATAAAGATCAGTACATACAGCCAGATGGCGAACGCCGCCAGGAAGGGGAAGAACACCACCGACATCACGCCGCCCATCCACAGCATGCCCGGCACGGCGCCGGCCGCGCCGGAGACCATGCCGATGGCCAGCAGCGGCCAGCGCTGCGTGCGCATGATGGCGTGGCGCTCTTCCACGCTGGCGTAGTCGGCCATGGCGTCATATGCCATCACGCGGTAGGTCAGCCAGCCCCACAGCACGGCTTGCCCCACCAGTGCGGCGGGCGGAAACGCGTACAACGGCAGCATGAGCACCCAGACGACGATGAACAGCAAAAAGGTAGCCAGGGAAGTCCCGACGCTGCCGAGCAGGCTGCCGCCGTGTTTCTTTTCCAGCTGCGGAAAATGCCGCCCGCCAATGTGGCGGCCGATGGCCGGCATGGCGAACAGACCCATGAAAATGAGCGCCGTCAAGATCATCAGCGGCAACAGCATGAACATGGCGATCAGCGGCACGATCACGGCTTTCAGCACGCCGAGGCCGAAGGTGGCCAGCACCTGCCCGCTGGTGCGGAAGAAATCGTACTGCGTAAACAGCGCATGCAGGCTGTCGATCAGCGGCTGCAGCCCCACATACAGCAGGGCGCCCCACAGGATCAGCGACAGGATGAATGGCGCTACGCTCAACAGCAGTATCTTGCCGTGCAATTGCGATAGCAAGGCGCGGCCATACGAATTCAACACATTACGCATCAACGGCGTCCTTTTCGTTTGATTCCTGCAAATTCCACCATGCGGCGCAGGCCCAGCCATTGCTGCTGCCAGAAGCCGCGGCCATACTCGCGTCCGGGGCGGCCCACGCCATCGCTATCGATGCGGGCCAGCTGGTCGCGCACGCCCGTGCGCGCATAGCCGGCCGCGAAATTCGCGGTGCCCAGCAGCATATCCCAAATCGGCAAGACCACGCCGAAGTTGCAACCACCCATGCTGCCCTTGCCTTTCGACTCATGCCCCACGCCGATCGCGTGGTGCGTGCGGTGGAAACGGGGCGAGATCAACAGCCGCTCGCCAATGCGGCCGAAGTGTATCCTCACATTCGCATGCTGCAAACTTTGCAGAATGCGCGAAATCGACACCAGCAGCACATATTGCCCAGGCGGCACGCCGATACCGAGCGCCACCAGCGCCATCACCACGTCGCGCAAGAAATCATCGAGCAAGTGGTTGCGGTCATCGCTCCACAAGTTCATGTTTTGCTGGCTGTGATGCAGGCTGTGCAAGCCCCACCACCAGCCGAAATGGTGCGAAGCACGATGGTAGCAATAGTCGACGAAGTCCAGTATCACAAAATAGATGATAAAACTGAGCAAGGGACTGATGCCGGGCAACAGCGACTCCAGGTTCAGGGGATGGATATTATCGAAACGCAAAGCGCCGGCCAATGCATCCATCAGCGGATCGAGCGTGAAGAAGACCAGCACGGAAAACAGGCCGATGCGGTGCAGCACGGTGTAGATAAAATCGTTCCAGCGGGCGCGCGGGTCGGTCATTTTTTGCGCGGGAATCAAGGCTTCGAGCGGACGCAGCACGAGAAACAGCAGCACCAGTTCGCACAGGCCGATCAGCAGCCATTCCGTGCCTTCGAACGCTTCTTCCGTGAATTCGCCAAAGCCCAGGTGATACACGAGGGGGTTGACGATAGTCTGGAACAGCCAGCCTTGCGCCACGCCAAAGGCGTCGACCACGGCGTCGATGGCGGGCGTGACGAGGCTGACGATGTCGGCGGCGGTCATGGCTGACCCTTCTTCTGCGCGTAGGCAGGATGCTCGCGCAAGGTGGCAAAGCAGAAGCCCTTGTCTTGCAAGCCGGAAATCAAGGCGTCCAGATTGGCGGGCGCCCACGCATCCTTGCGCGACCAGATGCCCATGTGCGCAATGAAAATATCGCCGCTGCGCAGGTTGGCCAGCGCTTTCTTCAGCAGCATGGCGTTCGGATACTTGTCGCTAGGCAATTCATCGCCGGAATACCCTGCCGGCGCCCAGCCCGCATGCTGGTAGCCGCAGGCACTGCCGGCCGCCAGGGTGCGCGGCGACGTGTAGCCGCCCGGCGCGCGCCAGAACGGATCGAGCTTGTGCCCGGTCAACTCCTGGAAGCGCGTATCGACGCGGCGCAATTGCTCGCAAAATTGCTTATCGCTGAATGAGGCCAGCTTGCCGCCATCCTTGCCGAACTGGGGCTTGACCTGGATCAAGCCGTTGGCCAGATCCTTCTTCCAGTACACATGGTCAAATGTATGCGTACCGAACGCATGGCCTTCGGCGACGCGGGCTTTCCAGTACGGCGCCCAGGACGGATCGAGCGAATAGTCGCCGCGCGTGGTTTTTTCATTGGCCAGGAAGAACGTCGCCTTCACATGGCGTTGATTGAGCACGTCGGCAATCAGCTGCGCTTGCGACTGGCTACCCGTGTCGAACGTCATGTAGAGGGTGCCCTTGCAGGCGGCCGGGGCGGCAGTGGGGGCGGCAAAGGCGGTGGCAGATGCGGCTGGAGCGACAGGTGCGGCGGCATGCGCGGGCAACAGCATGGTGCTGGCGCACAGCAGCATGGCGGGCACGCCGCCCGCGAAAGTGAGGCGTTGCATCATCACACCCGTCATCACATGCGCGGCGAGTGAGTGGCGAAATACACGCCATGCGGCGAGCGGCCCACCGGTATGGTCTTGATCACCTTGCGCGTGGTCAGGTCGATTACGGCCACTTTCTTGATCCAGCGCAAGGTCACCCACATCGTCTTGCCATCGGGCGTGATCTCCATGCAGTCCGGGCCACCGGGCACATTGATGGTGCCCACGTTTTCCAGAGTTTTCTGGTCGATGATGTTGATCGTGTTTGACACGCGGTTCGAGACAAACGTCATGCGATTGTCACCGAGCGCGCGGAAATTATGCGTGCCGGCGCCCGCCTTGATGCGCTTGACGGTCTTTTGCGTGCGCCAGTCGATCACTTCCACGTAATCGCTGCCCATGATGCCCACCAGCAAATGCTTGCCGTCGGGCGTCATCGTGATGCCGGCCGGCGCCGGACCGACAGGCATGGTCCATTTCACCGTCTGCGTGGCCAGGTCGATGGCGCTGACCTGGTTGCTGCCCTGCTGCGTAATGAAAGCCATGGTGCTGTCGGCCGTGAAGGCCATATGGCTGGGCAATTTTGGCAATGGGATGCGCTTGGCCAGTGTCAGGTTCTTGCCGTCGTAGCGGTACAGGTCGATGCGGTCCAGGCGCAGCGAGTTCGAGATGAACCATTTCTGGTCCGGCGAAAAGCCGATCTGGTACGGGTCGAGAATATTGCTGATGCGGCGCTGGATCTGGCCCGACACGGGGTCGAGGAAAATCAGTTCATTGCCGACGGAACTGGCAACGATCAGCGACTTGCCGTCCGGCGTTTCCATCAGGTGATGCGGTTCCTTGCCGACGGCAAAGGTGGACAGGGGAGCATAGGTTTTCTGGTCCAGCAGTTGCACCGTAGCATCACGGGAATTGAGCACCACCACCACTTCGGCTTGCGCCGTCGATATTGCGGAAACCAGGCACAGCGAGGAAAAAACAAGGCGGCGTAGACTGCGGAACATGGAAGAAATCACTGTTAAATACAAAACAGGCATTTTACGTGGAACACTGTATTTATTGTGTGAAATCCCCCTTAAATGCTGCCGGCAGCCACACATCGCCGTCATTTGCCCTTTTTCCCTGTGCCGCGCCTGGAATGGCGCTTTGCAACTCATTGCTCTACAATCTGAAGCTTTCATCGCCTACACAAGGATTATCATGACCACCACCACTACCGCTTCCGGCCTGCAATACATCGATACCGTCGTCGGCGAAGGCGCTGAAGCGCAAGCCGGCAACAATGTTGTCGTGCATTACACGGGCTGGCTGCAAAACGACGACGGCAGCGCCGGTTCGAAATTTGACTCGAGCAAAGACCGCAACGACCCATTCGAATTCCCGCTGGGTGCCGGCCGCGTCATTCAAGGTTGGGACGAAGGCGTGCAAGGCATGAAAGTGGGCGGCAAGCGCCAGCTGATCATCCCGGCAGCACTGGGCTATGGCGCACGCGGCGCCGGCGGCGCGATTCCACCGAACGCCACCCTGATTTTCGACGTCGAACTGCTGGGCGTATAAAGCTGCCAGGCAGTCCAGACACTGCCTGCCGCCAGACGCCGTCCTTGTGACGGCGTTTTTTTTTGAGTATCCCCTCTAATGCACGGCGCGCTTTTTTCACTATGATGTCAGGCACTGCAGCACGCACGGTGGCCACTCCGCCGGGCCTGCCGCACTTTTCCAGCGATTCCATCAGCACACAGGAGCCATCATGAGTTTACAAGAGCAATTCGAACAAGCGCAGCTCGATTCCAAGACCCTGTCCGAGCGTCCGGACAATATGACCTTGTTGAAAATTTACGCCTTGTTCAAGCAAGCCTCGAGCGGCGACGCCACGGGCGAGCGTCCTGGCATGACCGACTTCGTCAACCGCGCCAAGTTTGACGCCTGGGCGGCCCTGGCCGGCACCTCGAAGGAAGAGGCGCAACAGCAATACATCGACCTGATCGAAGATTTGAAGGANCCTCGAAGGAAGAGGCGCAACAGCAATACATCGACCTGATCGAAGATTTGAAGGATTAAACGCGACCAACGCCTGCTTGACAGAGAAATCAGCCGAAAACGGCTGAAACTCACTAAAAACCACCAAAACAGGCTGAAAACGCAAAAGTGGCTACCGAATCGGTAGCCACTTTTTTTACGCCGGTATCAGCCGTAAATTACTTTTTCGCTGCCGCCAGCGCTTGCGCGATCCAGCCGTCAAACTTTTGCTGGTGGTACTTGATCCAGCCGGCCGTATGGCGCGCGATATCGGCTTGCGTGCTTTCGCCGCGGCGCATGCGCTCGTTCTGCGCATTGATATCGGCCACGGGCAGTTGCATCACCTCGAACAGCTTGGCGGCGGCCGGATTTTTCTCCGCCCAGGCCTTGTTGGACACGATGCGCGCCGTGTTGACGGCAAAGCCGTAATCGCTGCCCTCGTCGAGGCGGGTATTCACCTTGTCCGGATTAGCCGAGAATGGCACTTTCAGCCAGACCACGTCCTTGCCCGGCACCAGCACGCCACTCACCCAGTACGGTGTCCACGTGTAGTACAGAATCGGTTCGCCACGCTTGTAGCGGCCCAGGGTATCGGCGATCAGGGCCGCATAGCTGCCCTGCACGTGCGTCACCGTCTTGCGCAATTTGTACGCATCCATGTGCTTCTCGATCAGCGCTTCGCAGCCCCAGCCGGGGTTGCAACCCGTCAAGTCAGCCTTGCCGTCGCCATCATGGTCGAACAGCTTGGCCAGGGTGGGATCGCGCAACTGGTCGATATTCGTGATGTTGTACTTTTCCGCAGTCGCCTTGTCGATCAGATAACCTTGCGCGGCAGGCCCCGCATACTGGCCGGTGCGCAACAACTTGGCGTCGCCGCCCGCATTGTTATAAAAATCCTTGTGCATCGGGTCCCAATGCACGGCCATGAAGGTGGCGTCGCCGTTGGCGATGGCGATATGCGCGGTCGGGTATTCCACTTCCTTGATCGGCTGCACTTCGTAGCCCAGCCTTTCCAGGGCCTTGTCGACCAGCATGGTCTGGAAGGTTTCTTCCGCGATCGAGCTTTGCAGCGGCTGCACCTTGACGCCCTTGCCGGGTAACTCATTGGCGGAGGCGGCCGGCGTTTGCGCCATGGCCAGGCTGGTGGTCAGGGCCAGGGCGGCGATCGCCAGGGCGGAAAACAGCTGGAACTTGCGTTGCGATTTTTGCGTCACTTTAAAATTGTCAATTTGATGCATGTGGTTCCTTTATTGTGCGTTGGCCAGCGTTGCTTGCTGTTCAACATTATTTTTCTTCGTATTGCCGCGCACCAGGCGCAGCACGAAACCGGCGGGACCCGTCTGATACCAGTGGCGCACGCCACGGCGCGGCTGACCCATCGCTTGCGTCAAACGGTCCAGGGTGATGGCCAGCAGCACGATGCCCAGGCCACCCACGGTTGCCAGGCCCATGTCCAGGCGACCAATACCGCGCAGCACCATTTGACCCAGGCCACCGACGGCGATCATCGAGGCGATCACGACCATCGACAGCGACAGCATCAGCGACTGGTTGATACCGGCCATGATGGACGGCATGGCCAGCGGAAACTGCACGCGGGTCAGCAACTGCCACGGCGAAGCGCCATAGGCACGGGCCGCTTCGATCAGGTCCGGACGCACCTGGCGGATACCCAGGTTGGTCAGGCGCACCAGCGGCGGCAGGGCAAAGATGATCGTCACGATCACGCCTGGCGCATTACCGATACCAAACAGCATCACCACCGGCACCAGGTAAACAAAGGCAGGCGTGGTCTGCATGGCGTCCAGCAAGGGGCGCAAGATATTCTGTGCGCGGTCACTGCTGGCAAGGAAAATGCCCAACGGCAAGCCGATTGCCAGACAGAAGGCCAGCGACGTCAACACCAGCGACAAGGTCGTCATGGCTTCCGGCCAGATGCCCAGCATCGACACGAGCAGCAGCGCCAGCACGGTGCCGATGGCCAGGGTGCGGCTGGTAAATTGCCATGCCAGCAAGCCGATGATGGCGATCACCGTCAGCGACGGAGCGGCCAGCAGCACGCCTTCGACGCCGGACAATACGCTGTCGATCGGCGCGCGCACGGCCTGGAAGAACGGGCGGAAATGCGCCACGACCCAGCCCAGGCCCTGGTTGATCCAGCTTTCCAGCGGCAGCGAGCCATCGAAAATCTGTGTCAGGTGAAAGCCGGACGCCTGTTCCGGCTGCACGGCAGGCGCGGCGGCGTCGAGCCATGCGGTGCTGGCGTCGGTGGGCGGCGTCAGCGCCCAGGGATTGATCTGGGCGGCCTGTTCAACAACAGGTTCTACGGTAGAAACGGTGCTTGGGTTCATGCTTGTCCTTTCTGTTGTTGTTCGGCTATGGCTGGCGTATCGCGGTCGAGGAACTTCAGCAAGGTTGTCTTGCTGATGGCGCCGCGGAAGCTGCCGTCATTGGCCACCACAGGGACGGCGTAGGGCAGTTGCGCCACCTGGCCGAACAGGCCGGCGACTGGCTCATCTGCATTGATGGTCTGCACGTCGGGCAGATAGGCATGTGCCAGACCCAGCGGTCCCACATGGCCGTCGAGCGCACTGCGCAGCGAATCGACCGAGACGACGCCGAGGAACTTGCGCTGCGGATTGACGACGTAGGCAAACGCGCGATCCTGCTCTTCCAGCATCGACAGCGCGGCGCGCGAACCGCGGCTCGGCGATTCCGACACCACGATCTGGCTCTTGCGGGCAATATCGCTGGCCTTGAAGACGGCCGCAGCATCGACGCCGCGCACGAAGTTGCGCACATAATCGTTGGCCGGTTTACGCAAAATTTCTTCCGGTGTGCCTACTTGCACCACGTGGCCGTCTTTCATGATGGCAACGCGGTCACCGATGCGCATGGCTTCGTCGAGGTCATGCGAAATGAAGACGATGGTGCGGCGCTTGATCTGCTGCAAGCGCAGCAGTTCCGATTGCATTTCCGTACGGATAATCGGATCGAGCGCGGAAAACGCTTCATCCATCAGCAAAATCGATGGATCGCAAGCCAGCGCACGGGCCAGGCCCACGCGCTGCTGCATGCCGCCCGACAATTCGTCGGGATAGCTGGCGCCGTAGCCGTCCAGGCCTACCTGCTCCAGCGCTTGCTGAGCCAGCGCATGGCGCTCGGCCTTGGGCATGCCTGCCAGTTCCATGCCGAAGGCAGTGTTGTCGAGCACGGTAATTTGCGGCAGCAGCGCGAACGACTGGAACACCATGCTGATGTCCTTGCGGCGCAGGGCACGCAACTGGGCGTCCGGCAAGGTGTTGATGTCGTTGCCATCGATCAGGATGCGGCCGGCGGTCGGCTCGATCAGGCGGTTCAGCATGCGCACCAGGGTCGACTTGCCGGAACCGGACAGGCCCATGATGACGAAGATCTCGCCCGCTTCAATGGTAAAGGTGGCGTCGAAGACGCCGATGGTGCAGTCGGTCTTGGCCAGGATATCCTGCTTGCTGGCGCCCTTGCGGACGAGTTCAAGTGCTTCTTCTGGCTTGTCGCCGAACACTTTGAACACATGGTCGATAATGATTTGTTTTGCCACGATGTGGTTCTCCCTCGATTTGACGAATGGAATGAAACCCAGCAAGCTGCTAGCTTGCGGCGGGAATCAGCAAACCCTGTTGCGTCGGCTACGCCACGGCGCAAAAGCACACGGGAGCGACAGTAAACAGGGGGTGACACGCGTATGACCAGCGGATGGCCAAAGCCGGTGCCGGGGTGCCGTGTGCGTGCTAAAAGAGGCTGTGGTTCAGGACTTTTAACAACGCTAGCGCCATGCAAATACATGGCACCAAATGTATTTGACCGAAAAAATCGACCAAGCTACTTTTAACTGGATGCGGGTGTAAAACCCGAAGAATTATTCACCACTCAGCGAGCGGAGAGTACTGCGAAGCAGAAGGTGAAACGCGGTGTAGCTGTTGTAAATATGACTCAAGTATAACGCAAAAATCCACCAAAGTCCAATGGCTTTCCAAATAGAAATGTGCTAGCAATGTTCGTCAGCGTACAGTCAGACGCAAAAAAGGCGAAAAGCGACGTGTTTGCATCGTCTTTTCGCCCATCGCCGCGACGCGTGCCATAGCACCAAACAGGGTGCGAGACAAGCGGGTGGAACGCCATCAAACTGCTTCGGTAAACACCTTGCGCATCTTCTCGGCAATTTTGCCTTCGATGGTGGAAGCAAAGGCGCTGAGCATGAAGCCCAGCTTGATTTGCAGTTGCGCCTGCTCTTTTTCCAGAGTCAGCGAACCATCGACGCCGCTGCGCTCGAAGCGCAACACGTCGCCATCCCAGGCGCACGCCAGATCATATTCCTGGGCCAGCTTGTCGGCCACTTGCTGCGCCGCTTCGCGCGCCTTTGCTGCTGTCAGCTTATGTTGCTGAACTATATTTATATCCGCCATCAAACGATCCTTTTATTATAAAAACGGGGCCATACGGCCAGCATCATACCAGCCACCATGCGGCAGGCGCGGCCGCAGCGGGCACTGGCCTGGCAAAAAACGCCCGCCGTCCCGCATCTCGTTTGCGCGGGATCAAACCGGATACACCGAAGCGGGACGACTATTCCAATTCCAGCTGCGCGTATCTTGGAGAGCTACCATGGACCAGAAAGTCATCGTGCCGGTCGAAGCCGTGCTGACCAAATGCGTGTCCCTGCCCGTCGGCTATGTCCCTACCCCCTCGGCGCCGTACCGCCAGCACCGCAAAAATGCGCAACTGACCCTGCAGCCGGGCCCGCCGCGCCTGAGCGAGGCAACGGCCCGCAACCTGGCCGCCGTGCCCGTCGGTTCGCGCGTGCTGATCTGGAAGCAAGACCCGTCCGTCAGCGACCTGGGCACGCGCAAGGCCTTCTTGCCCGGCCTGATCCTGCAAGGCCCGCGCGACGCGCGCATCACGTTTGGCGAACCGGGCATCGCGCAGGTCAGCCCGAATGCCTTCGGCGACTTCATCGTCTCGCCCAACACGGACCAGTTCGATGCCGTGCACACCTTTGCCATCGTGCGCATGACGCTCACCATGTACCAGCGCGCACTGGCCAGCAACGACACGGCGCCGCCCCTGCCCTGGCAATGGAATAGCGCCAGCAATACAGCGCCCCTGCGTGTGTTCCCGCACGGCTTGCCCAATGTCATGAACGCGTACTACAGCCGCAGCGACAAGGCCCTCAAGTTCGGCGACTTCATCCCCAGCGGCGCCACCGAGCGCGTCTACACCTGCCGCTCGCTCGACATCGTCTCGCATGAAACGGGGCACGCCGTGCTCGATGGCCTCAAGCCGAACTGGCTGCTCAGTAACAATCCACCGCAAACGGGCGGCTTGCACGAATCGTTCGGCGACCTGACCGCCATCTTCCTGGCCCTGTCGCAGCTGGACCAGGTGGAAGCGGTGATTGCCCAAACCAAGTCCGACCTGCACGACAAGACCTTCCTGGCCGACCTGGCGGAACAGTTCGGCCTGGCCCTGGGCCGGCCTAACGGCTTGCGCAATGCCGACAACGACATCAAGTTGTCGGAAGCAGGCACGGAAGTCCACGCCATCTCGCAAGTGTTTACAGGGGCCATCTACGACATCCTGGCCGACATCTTTGCCCACGAACGCCAGCCCCAGCTGGAAGACGACGCGGCCGTGCTGCACCGCTGCGGCGACTACCTGCGCAGCCTGGTCCTGCGCGCCCTGGTGGCGTCGCCCGAGCAAGCCGCCACGTATGCCGACGTGGCTGGCCACATGCTGACGATCGCCGAGGCCGACGGCAATGGCGCCTACCTGGACTACATCCGCAACAGCTTTACCGTGCGCGAAGTGCTCAAGGCGAATGCCATGACAGAAGATGGCCAAATGAGCTTTGCCGCCGACATCGTCGACGGGGATGGTGCCGTGCAAGACAGGCGCGCCTGCTGCGGTACCATGAACCACGCGGAATACAGCGAGTCGGATCAATTGCTGGAAGCGGAGCGCGAAGCGCTGGCCGCCTGGTGCCGCAGTTACGGCGCACGCTAGAAAGTACGACAGCGCAGTACCAGCGCAATACACCAGCGCACCAGCGCGCCCGCTTCAAACCTGCCAGACTGGCCCCACCAACATCGACAACAAGGAGCAGCATGAAAATTTCAGCCCGCAGCAGCGGCGGCTTTGCCGGCCTGAGTGAACAGTATGACATCGATACGCAGGCCCATCCGGCTGGCCCCGGACTGGAAGCGGCACTGGCCAGCAGCGGCTTTTTCACGCATCAGCAAGCCACGGGAGAACAGCTGGGTGCCGATATCCCCCGCTGGCAGATCACCGTTGACGCGCCCACCGCGCGCCGCACCATCACATTTGCCGAGGATGGCAGTGCTGAAAATGCACGTTGGCAACAGTTGCTGACGCAAATACGTGCCAGCGCCTGATTTTTCTGGCATGTATTTGGTATCGATCTTGATTTGAGTAAAACAAAAACACCACACGGCAAGTCAGCACGCTGCCCGCACTGCGCCCTGCCGCATCGGGCGACTGTCGCTTTCTTGCCGCGTTCGTCATGGCAACGTCCCGGATAGTCGCTGAATTGCACTCTCTGCACGGCAACGGCAACGCGAAAAAATGAATTTGCTTATACGTATTGTATATAAGCGGGATTTGTGAGAAATAGCGAATTGCCTTAAAATACAATGCTTTGCTTTAGTATGCGCCGCCGAGGTTCCTGCAGGCGCTACAGCACCTCCCCCAAAAATTGATAGGACTGTTATGACCCACGTTGTCACCGAATCCTGCATCGCCTGTCGCTACACCGACTGCGTCGATGTCTGCCCGGTAGATTGTTTCCGGGAAGGCCCGAACTTCCTGGCGATCGATCCGGACGAATGTATTGACTGCGCCGTCTGCGTGGCAGAGTGCCCGGTGAACGCGATTTTCGCGGAAGAAGACGTGCCGGGCGACCAGCAAGCCTTCATCAAGATCAACGTCGATCTGGCCCGCAACTGGCCTTCGATCACCAAGACGAAGGCTGCCTTGCCGGAAGCCGAGCAATACAAGGACGTCAAGGACAAGCTCGACATGCTGGTGCGCTAAACGCACGGCAGTTGCGGCGGCCATTCCGATGGGGATCGTCCTCCCCGCCGGGGCGTAGCGGCAAATAAATATACAAAAAGCAGCGGAAACGCTGCTTTTTTTGCTTTTAAAACATCGTTGCAGGTCTATCCACGCAAGTGTGGCGCGCTGTCACATCGATGCGCAAACTATGGACCTATGCGCGGTAAAGCACATTTTGTCCTCAACAAATATCGTAGAATTGGATTATGATATTTGAGCCGATATTGGCGCTTGGAATTAAACAAGGACTCTATATGCTTTACCAACTGCACGAACTGCAACGCTCTTTCCTCACTCCGGTGATGCAATGGGCAGACATGTCCTCCAAGTTATTTACCAACCCGGTTTCCCCACTGGCCCACACTCCGTTTTCGCAACGCATCGCAGCCGGCTACGAGCTGATGTACCGCCTTGGCAAAGACTACGAAAAACCGCAATTCGACATCAAATCCGTGCTCGTCCAGGGCGAGAGCGTCGAGATCCGCGAACACGTTATCGTGACAAAACCGTTTTGCCGCCTGATTCACTTCAAAAAAGAAGCCACTGGCTTGCAACAGCCCAAAGTTTTGCTGGTTGCCCCCCTGTCCGGTCACCACTCGACCCTGCTGCGCGATACCGTGCGCGGCTTGCTGGCCGAGCACGATGTCTACATCACCGACTGGACGGACGCGCGCATGGTACCGCTGACGGAAGGCCCGTTCCACCTGGACGACTACATTTACTATGTGCAGGAATTCATCCGCCTGCTGGCGCCTGACTTGCACGTGATTTCCGTCTGTCAACCGACCGTGCCTGTGCTGGCCGCCATCTCGCTGATGGCGACGGCAAAAGATCCGCACATGCCGAAGACCATGACGATGATGGGCGGCCCCATCGACCCGCGCCGCTCGCCCACGCAAGTGAACAACCTGGCGACGGAAAAGAAATTCTCGTGGTTTGAAAACACCGTGATCTACGCGGTGCCGCCGAACTACCCTGGCTTTGGCCGCAAGGTGTATCCGGGCTTCCTGCAGCACGCCGGTTTCATCGCCATGAACCCGGGCCGCCACGCACAAAGCCACCGCGAGTTCTACATGCACCTGGTGACGGGCGATGACGAGCCGGCGGAAGGCCATCGCCAGTTCTACAACGAGTACAACGCCGTGCTGGACATGCCGGCCGAGTACTACCTGGAAACCATCAAAACGGTGTTCCAGGAATTCAGCCTGCCGACGGGCACCTGGAAAGTGGGCGGCCAGCTGGTGCGTCCGCAAGACATCACGAATGTAGCGCTGTTTACCGTAGAAGGCGAACTGGACGACATTTCCGGCGCCGGCCAGACGCAGGCGGCGCATGACTTGTGTTCCGGCATCCCTGCCGAGATGCAGCAAGATTTCGTGGCGCCGAAATGCGGCCACTACGGCATCTTCTCGGGCCGCCGCTGGCGCGAGGTCATTTGCCCGAAAATCGGCGAATTCATCCAGAAACACGGCTAATACACAGCATATTCATCAAAACGCCACGCCCGTTCACACTGGCGTGGCGTTTTTTTATGCCCAGCTCATGCGCGCGACGTTTCGACTTTCACTGTCGGGCGCGTATTGACAAAGATCTGCTCGACTCTCGGCTCGCCCGGCCCCGGCTTCTTCATCGCATAGCCATTCACGGGCTGCGAACGGTTCACCCACAGCGCGTAATACAGATGGTCGGCACGGGGATCTTCCGTATTCGGGTGGATCAATATCGTCAAGCCCAGGCTGTTCAACTGCAGCCACGGCACGATCACGGGCAGCAAATCATTGGTGAAGCCGAAATAGAACGAGGGCGTCACGTGCGGGCCGCGCGGCTCCAGGTTCCAGTCGCCCAGTTCGATCTGGAAGCGCTCGGCCGCCCACTTGCGTATCAGCGCCGCCTTCTGGTAACTGTCTTCATCAAAATAGATATGCGCGTGATAACTCTCGATATCCGTGTAGGCGCGCGGCTTGCCCGGCAAGGTTTCCTCGCCGGGCCGCACGCTGACAGGGCGCGGCGTGGGCGCCGTATCCGTATGCTCGCCCCACGGACTTTTACCGGGTGCTGGTTGCGCGCGTTTGACGGCGCCATCCTGCGCCAAGGCCGTCCCCGCCAGGCCCGAAGCGGCCAGCGCCGCCACCAGGCCGCCGCCACGCAAGACCGTGCGGCGTTGCGGCGAGAGGAGATTGGCCCATTCCAGATCGATGGCCGCGTGTTGCGTGTTGTCAGACATGTGAGTTCCTGATTTTTAGATAAGTAATAAAAAGTGCTCAATGAAAAGGCCAGGGCCAGGCGCATTGCCGAAGACAGTACGAAAGTACGGCGAGGCGATGCAACGCCGCCATGGCCTTTTTAGAGCGCTCTTAAAAGGACACGGTGGCGCGGGCGTAGTAGTAGCCGCCCAATACGCCCAATGGACCCGAGTTGTCATACGCGCCCGTGTACTGCGCCAGATTCGACGCGCTGCGCGCTTCGCGCGGCACCTGGCTAGGCTTCTGATCGAAGACATTGTTGGCGCCCACCGTCACGTTGATGCGCTTGCTGACGTCGTAGCTCGAAGACATTGTTGGCGCCCACCGTCACGTTGATGCGCTTGCTGACGTCGTAGCCGACGCTGACATCCGTCACGAAGGCGGCCTTCAGTTGATAATCGCCGCCTGTGATGGCGTTCAGGCGCTTGAGTTTGCCGTAGCGCGTCTCGCGCAGGTTGAACGTCCAGCCCGCTTTTTCATATGCCAGCGTGACGATCTCCTTGTCGCGCGGTGCGCGGTACAGCAAGTCATACTCGGCCGACTTGCTCAGGGTGCCGATATTCGGCAAGCCTTGCAGCACCGTTGGCAGTGCGGCCTTGTCCACCAGACTCGTATGGTTGAGATTCGCCGCCGCCGTCCAGCGCAGCTTGCCATCGGCCACGCGCAGCACATCTTCCGCCGTGAAATCGATGCCGCGCGTGCGCGTGTCGCCCACGTTGGCAAAGTAATGCGCGACGAGGCCATTACCCACCGTCAAGCCCGCCGAGCGCAGCAGGTTCTCAATGACGGTTGCTTGCGCCGCCGTCAACGGCCGGCCGCTGCCGTCGAGCGCCACGCCCGAGCTGCGATCGATGCCGATGTTCGACGACACGCCCAGGCGGTCGCTGACTTTGATTTGATACGCATCAACGGCCAGGCGCAGTGTCGGCGTAGGATTGATGGTCAGCCCGGCCGACAGGTTCGTCGATTTTTCCGGTTTCAACGCTTGTGCGCCCAGGGCCCGCGCCGCGGCCGAGCTTGGCTGCGCCAGGGTGTAGGGAACGCCCGCATGGTCAGACGTGTTCGAATACGATTGCGTCACCAGGCTGGGCGCGTGGAAACCATTGCTGACGGTGCCGCGCACGGCCACGGCGGGCGTGACGTCATAGCGGGCAGACAAACGCCCCGTCGTCTTGCTGCCGAAATCGGAATACTTCTCGGCACGCAGGGCCGTGTCGAGCAGCCATTGCGGCGTCAATTTGGCGCCCAGGCCGATATACGCTGCATAGCTATGGCGTGCCGTGTCGGACGCATCGACGGGCAGGTAGCCGGCCAGCGCCGACGAGCCGCTGCCCTGCCAGGAAGCAGGTTCGCCCGGGCTGCGCTGCTGCGTTTCATGCGAATACTCGAGACCGACGCTGAGGTCGGCCGGTTCGCTCAAGCCCAGCGGCACGGAACGGCGCAGGTCGGCGTTGGTGGTCGAGCGGCTGTAGCGCTGGTTGCCGATGTCAAAATCGGTTTTGCCACCCGGATAGGTCAGCGAGTAATTGGCCGAGTTTTCCACGCCCACGTCGATATCGTCGCGGCCGTAGGTGCTGCTGATATCCCAGCTCCAGCCCGCCGTCTCGCCCTTGATGCCACCCGTCAAGGAAAAGTCGTTCTCGCTCGTCGTTTCATACGGCGTGAAGCCGTCGGGATACACGGACAGCAAGCCTTTGTTGTTATTGAAAATGGTATTGGGCAGGCGGAAATTCTGCGCCGAGCGGGCATTGCGGTGGGCATACGTGCCGAAGCCGTACAGCTGCACCTCGTTCGACACGTCATAGCCGACGTTCGCGCTGAGCGAGGCAGTCGTGCTTTGCGGCACGCCCGTATTGCGCCATGGATTGCTGTTGCGGTTCGCTTCGGCCGGGTTCGGCGAAGCGCCGACGGGCAAGCTGTTGTTCGGTCCCAATTTGACCAGCTGGCCATCGCTGTTGCGCACGGCCGGATACGACAGATAGCCGGCATTCAGGCCGAAATTGCGCACGGCGATGCCCTGGCGCTGGACTTCGGCGCCGAAGTGGGCAAAGCCGTGTTCGCCCAGACGCGTGCCGCCATCGATGCGCGCGGAACCGTTCGTGCCGTCGCCATCGTAGGTGGAACCGAGCTGCGTGCTGAAGCTGCCCTTGTCATCGGATTTCAAGATGATGTTGATGACGCCGGCGATGGCGTCGGAGCCGTAGATGGCCGAGGCGCCATCACGCAGGATTTCCACGCGGGCAATGGCCCCCGTGGGGATCAGGGCCAGGTCGGTGGCGACGGAACCGGGAAAGCCATCCTCATTGACGATGGCCGTCGTATGCCGGCGTTTGCCGTTGACCAGCACCAGCGTATGCGACGGGTCGAGGTTGCGCAGCTGCCCGGCGCGCACGATGCTGCCCAGGTCGGGCTGCACGCGGGCCGGCAAGTTAAACGATGGCAAGGCCGTGTCCAGCGCATCGAGCAGGTTCAACTTGCCTGTAGCTTGCAATTGCTGCGCGCTGATCACGTCGATGGGCGCGGCGCTGTTGGCCACCGTGCGGCCCGTGCCGCGCGCGCCCGTGACGATGACGGCGTCGAGCGCGCCAGCGCCATCCAGGGCGGCTTGCGCATGCGCCAGGCCGGGCGCTGCCAGCGCCAGTACGGCCACCGAGACGGCGTGTGCCAGTTGCCGCAGGCGTGGTGCGGGGTAGTGCTTGTGAATCAGTTCCAACATACGAAAACATCCTTTCAAAGTCGTCAACACAGTGGTTGCAGACTAAAGGATGGACAAACAAACAAGAACGAATGGTTTCGTATTTAGATATTTCGTTTTGGCAACGAACAACAGTGGCGCGATAGCTCAGGGATTCGGTGGCGCCGTCGCCAGGCTCTGGTCGAGCCGCTTCCAGTAATCGCGTTCCAACCGGGCCGTGTCGATATCGCGCGCCGCCTCGTTGAAGCGCTTTTGCTGCACCGCGCCGTCCGCGGTGCGCTGGAAGCACACATGCACGGGGCGCTCCTTGAAAACGGTATCGATAATGGCGATGCGCTCACGCTCGGCCTTGCTGAAGTTGCGTCCCATCAGCAAGTGCTGCAGAACGTGTCGCTCGATGACGATCACGCGATATCGCTTGATGAACAGTTTCTTCAGATTCGTCGCGTCATTCAAGCCCTCTTCCGTCTTCAGTTCGCCACGCGCCACCATGCCATCGAACTGCTCGCCATTCGAATAGCCGGCCACGGTGCCGATGCGCAGCTTGCCCAGTTCGGCCAGGGTGGTACCGGGCACGCCATCCTCCTTCAGGTAGGCCAGCACCCCCTGTGTGTTGCCAACCGGAACAGAAAAGTGGCAGAGTTTTTCCCGCTCGGGCGTGCGCCAGACGACCAGGAAACCCGCGTAGCGGGGACTGCTCAAACCAAACTGCATGGTGCGCTTCCACGGAAAATACTCATATTTGACGACATAGCCCATGCGTTCGAAGACGGCGCTGACCATGGCGCCCGACATGCCATCGGCAGGCAGGCTATGGGAAATGAAGGGCGGCCAGTCTTCCGCCGCGAAACGGACGATGCGCGAACTGGCAGCGCCCGGCGTCGCCATGGAGGAGGTCGCCTGCCCGTGCGCAAGGGCAAGCGTAGAGTGCATGAGCAAACAGAAGGGCAAACCAACTGTCCGGAGGAAACGCATGTTTGGCTCCTATGGCCTGGCGCACCTGGCAGTGCAGGCGCGGCAACAGGGCTGGCGGTCGGCTTTTTTTAATCACAGGCTTGATAAAAATCATGCTCCCACAAAAAAAAGAAATTGCAAAGTTGTTTATTTTCACTTTGACATTCCTACAGGAAATAAAATACGATTGCGGCGCGCCTGCAACAGCCCGCCATGGCACACCTTATCCCTCTCACGAAACAGGTTTTTACTTGTGCGCGCGCCGGATGGCCGATAATGGCGTTTTACCGTATCGAAGATGACCGTGCCGCACCCTGCCCCTCCCTCACTTGCCGACCAGATCGAAGACTTGCTGCCGCAAACGCAATGCACCAAATGCGGCTACAACGGCTGCCGCCCGTATGCGGAAGCGATAGCCGCCGGCAGCGCCGACATCAACCAGTGCCCACCGGGCGGCGCACAGGGCATCGTGCGCCTGGCCGGCTTGCTGGGCAAAAAAGTCATTCCGCTCAATCCCATCAACGGCCTCGAACGTCCGCGATCTGTCGCCTATATCGATGAATCGCTGTGTATCGGCTGCACCCTGTGCATCCAGGCTTGCCCGGTGGACGCCATCGTCGGCGCCGCCAAGCAGATGCATACGGTGGTGACCAGCCTGTGCACGGGCTGCGACCTGTGCGTGGCACCCTGCCCCGTCGACTGTATTGTGATGTACCCGGTCAGCGGCGACGCCACCGGCTGGGATGCCTGGAGCCAGGCGGAAGCCGACGATGCGCGCGCGCGCCACGATTTCCGCACACGGCGGCTGCGCCGCGAAGCCGAGGCCAACGACGCGCGCCTGGCCGCCAAGGCCGTCGCCAAGATGCAGGAAGTGACGCAGGAAGTGCCTGTCACGCCCGATGAACAGGCGGAGAAGGAACGCAAGCGCGCCATCATCGCCGCCGCCATGGAGCGCGCGCGCGCCAAGGCCGCCGCCCAGACCGAACCGCACGCCCCCACCACGCCGAAAAAAGACGCATGAACGCCGCCAAACGCCTGGAAATCTTTACGCGCTTTCGCGCCGCCAATCCGTCGCCAAAAACGGAACTCGAATACACGACGCCGTTCGAGCTACTGATCGCCGTGCTGCTGTCGGCGCAGGCGACGGACGTGTCCGTCAACAAAGCCACCCGTTTGCTGTATCCGGTCGCCAATACGCCAGCCAAGATACTGGCCCTGGGTGTCGATGAGCTGGCCAGCTACATCCGCACCATCGGCCTGTTCCGCACCAAGGCCAAGAACGTCATCGCCACCTGCCAGATCCTGCTGGAACAGCACGGCGGCGAAGTGCCGCGCGACCGCGCCTCGCTGGAAGCCTTGCCCGGCGTGGGCCGCAAGACGGCGAATGTGGTCATGAACACGGCGTTTGGCGAACCGACCATGGCGGTCGACACGCATATCTTCCGCGTCTCGAACCGCACCGGCATCGCGCCGGGCAAGAATGTCGATATCGTCGAGCAAAAACTGTTGAAATTCATACCCAAGGAATTCCTGCACGACGCCCACCACTGGCTCATCTTGCACGGCCGCTACACATGCACGGCGCGCAAACCGCAATGCTGGAACTGCATGATTGCCGACTTGTGCGATTACAAGAGCAAATCGCCGATGCCGGCCGTGGT